>Ga0310812_10000022_pt1 | contig 87382 bp, 80 predicted proteins | sample NN3metagenome_FD_205747 | JGI IMG/M metagenome (GOLD analysis project Ga0310812, IMG submission 205747) | Soil microbial communities from experimental microcosm in Duke University, North Carolina, United States - NN3 | ecosystem: Engineered > Artificial ecosystem > Soil microcosm > Unclassified...
CTTCGGCTTCTCCCGCGACGACGCGGGCAAGTTCCTGATCCCGTACGTCGACAAGAAGATCCTCCCGGTCGACCCGTTCGTCTCCGTCGACCAGGTCGGCGTCGGCGGCCTGGTGAAGGGCGCGGTAGCCAAGGGCCGCAGCGTGCGCGACGGGATGAAGATCGGCGTCTGCGGCGAGCACGGCGGCGACCCCGACTCGGTGATCTTCTTCCACGGCGCCGGGCTGGACTACGTGTCCTGTTCTCCGTACCGGCTGCCCATCGCCCGCCTTGCGGCGGCGCACGCGGTGCTGCGCTCCCGCCGGAATGGCCAGGCGAAAGGGAAGAAGAAAGGGAAGTAGTCTTCCGATAGATATATTTGGCCGGGGCTCCCCGCATCGGGGGGCCCCGGCCGTATCAAGTACAATGGGCGAGACACTGACTTTCAAGGCCCCCGTCGGTCCCGAAGCGCGGCGCTACTTCCGGCGCTGGGCCCGCAACGAGGTCAACATCCCCTCCAAGGTCGAAATCCTCACCGCGAAGGGCAAGAAGTTCACGGAGGGGACGGCCGTCATCCGCGACGTCAGCCTGCGGGGCGCGCTCCTCACGAAGATCAAGCTCAAGAAGCCCACGCTGCCGGCCGCCAGCTTCCGCGTCCGGCTCACGTTCAGCTCGGCGAAGTACAAGGGCATCGGCGCCATCTGCCGTCCCATCCGCTTCGGCCGCGGCGAGGAGTTTCAGCTCGCCGTCGAGTTCGAGGACTTCTGGGCCAAGGCCGGCACAAAGTAATCTCGCGAACACGGCGCCCCGAACACGGCACACCGAACACCGAACACCGAACACCGATCCGGATTCATCCCCCACCCGGCCTCCCCCCGGGGGAGGGGCAGAGGGGGGGGCCCCTCCAAGTCGGTGTTCCGTGTTTGGGATCCGGTGTTCGAACCAAAATTAGTCCCCGTGTTGGAAAATGCAATCTCTCGGGATATTCTTAAACGGCTTCCATGAGGTGGTACCCCTAAGTTTGGGGTAGGGGCCCCCTTGTCTGGGGCGAATCTAGGAGGGGATGGCGCCTCCGCGACCCTGAGAACGCATGTCATTCAAGGGCGACCTTTCGACGATCGGGCTCGGCGAGGTCTTTCAGATGATCTCGATGAGCCAGAAGGAAGGTACCCTCATCGTTCAGGACACCGAAAGCCGGAAGTGCGTCTTCTTCGGCGTCAGCGGCGTCCAGCTCCTCTCGTCCGGCCGCCGCAAGGGCATGAAGGTCGGCGACATGCTGGTGCGCGCCGGCAAGGTCACCGAAGAGCAGCTCGCGGACGCCCTCGAGAACGGCCGCATCCAGAAGAAGAAGATCGGCGAGGTCCTCGTCGAGAGCGGCGTCGTCTCCGAGGACGAGATCAAGAAGATCGTCCGCGAGCAGATCGAGGAGGAGATCTACGACCTCTTTCTCTGGAAGAAGGCGGACTTCGAGTTCGTCGAAGGCCCCGCCGCCGAGGAACTGAAGGACCCCGACGCCCAGGTCACCACGCTCTCCTTCGACGTGAACGGGCTGCTCCTCGAGGCGGTCCGCCGCGCCGACGAGTGGGCGATCATCAACCAGTCCATCCCCTCCATCGACTCGATCTTCACCTTCGTCTCGGAGAGCGACCGGCACGAGGAGGACAAGGCCGCGGGTGAGACCGCCAAGCGCGTCTTCAGCCTGGTGGACGGCCGCACGCCGATCTCGGAAATCGTCGAGAACACCGGCATCTCGAAGTTCGAGACCTGCAAGGTGCTGGTGGACCTCTACAACCGGGGCCGCATCCGCATCCTCACGGTGCCCGAGACGATGGAGCTGGCCCTCAAGCGGATGGCCGAGGGCAACCGCGAGCGGGGCATGCGGATGTACCTCGCGGCGGCCGCGCAGGCGCCGACGGACGCGAAGGTCCTCTCGCAGGTCGCCAAGTTCCTCGAGGGCGAGGGGCTGGGCAAGGAGGCCGCGAGCTACCACGTCAAGGCGGGGCACATCTTCCTCGAGCAGGGCGACCTCGACCGCGCGATGGACCACATGCAGCGCGCGGCCGGCGTGAACCCCGACGACCTGAGCATCCAGATGGGGCTCTTCGAGGTCCACGCGGCCGCGGGGAACCTCGATGAAGGCAAGAAGCTCGCCAAGGATCTGGTGGTCAAGGCGCTGATGGCGCCGGACCTTCCGCGCGCGCGCGCCCTCTGCGACCGCATCCTCAACGCGGACGCGAACGACATGGAGTTCCGGGTGTTCCGCGCGAAGGCGCTGCACCGGGCCAATCTCAAGAAGGAGCTCCAGGACGACCTGGACTTCATCAAGAAGAACATGCCGGTCGATCCCGGGGAAGCGGAGAAGATCGACCGCGAGCTCCGGGAGATCGTCGTCAAGCGGCCTTCCACGGTCCAGCAGTCGAAGCCCGGCTCGGGCGTGGCGCCGACCCTGCAGCAGGCCAAGGCTCCGAAGACGGGCGGCGGCGGCAAGATCAAGATCGCTCTGGCCGCGGCGTTCGGCCTCGTGCTGATCGCGGGCGGCGCGTTCGTTTACCTCGAGACGTCGGCCCGGGGCCAGCTCGATCGCGCCATCGAGGAGTCCAACAAGCAGGCCTCGAAGTACAACTTCGCGGAGGCGCGCCGCGGCATCGACGCCTTCATCGCGACGTCGCTGAGCCCGGGGCAGAAGGATCGCGCTCAGACCCAGCTGAAGGCCCTCGAGGAGCGCCAGCAGAACTGGGAGCGGAACAAGAAAGCCGAGGCGGAGGAGAATCGGCGCAAGGCGCTCGAACAGATGAAGGCCCTGGCCGAGCAGATCGAGGACGAGCGGCAGAACCGGCCGAGCGTCGCGCTGCAGAAGGCCCGCGAACTGCGGGACATGGCCGAGGCCAACAAGGACCCCGAGTACATGAAGAAGGCCGACGACCTGATCCAGGTGCTCGAAAAGTACGTCGGCGACGCGTTCAACCTGAAGGCGAGGGCCGACAGTCTCGAGAAGGAAGGGAAGTTCCGCGACGCGGCGCTGCTCATCGACCGGCTCCTGAGCGAGTACCCGAACACGGACCCCGCGCGCAACGCGCTCTATCCGATCGAGATCGCCACCCGTCCCTCCGGCGTCAAGGTCACGAGCGTCCGCTCGAACATGACGCTGGGCGAGACGGTCGATGGCCCGATCAAGTATCGCATGAAGCCCACCGAGGCGGTGCAGCTGCTCTGCGAGAAGCAGGGTTATGCCAGCGTCAAGCAGGACGTGAAGGACAAGAGCGTGGGCCGCATCCAGGTGGACCTGGTGGAGAAGCGGGTGCAGTGGTTCCTGCCCCTCGGGGTCTCGGTCTCCAGCGAGCCCGCCGTGCTCGGAGACAATGTCTTCGCGACCGGCGGCAGCCGGATCACGGCGCTCAAGGCGTCCACGAACCGGATGGACTGGTACGAGCCTCTGGACGGTCCCGTCGAGGGCGGCGTCAAGGTGGGCGCCGAGCGGATCTACCTGTCGACGACGGCCCAGACCCTCTACGCGATCGACCCGAAGCTCAAGGACAAGCACGTCGCCTGGCGCTACGAGGCCGGCGAGCGCATCTCGGGGACGCCGGGCCTTTCCGCGGACGGCGGGGTCGTCTACGTGGGCACCTACGACCGGAACCTGCACGCCGTGAAGGCGGCGACGGGCGAGGGCCTCTGGCGGCGGGAGATGCCTGCCGAAGTGCGGCTCGAGCCGCTGCCCAGCGAGCAGGGCATCATCGCGGCCTGCACCGACGGCACGATCATGGAAGTCCGCGGGCAGAAGCCGGAGGACGAGGTCTGGCGCTTCAAGATGGACGGCGCGCCCGGCTCGATGATCCTGGCGGAGGGCACGCTCTACATCTCGGGCTCGGACCAGACGCTCTATGCGATCGACCCCAAGAAGGGGACCAAGCTGTGGCGCCGGGTGATGCCGTCGCTCGTCACGGGCCGGATCGCCCGCTCTGGCGCCACCGTCTGCGCCGCGGTGCGCGACGGGAAGGTGCACTTCCTCGACGCCGCCACGGGCGATTCGCTCTGGACCTACGAGGCGCAGGGCCCGATCCAGGGCGGCGTGAGCGTGATGGGCTCGCTCGTGCTGTTCGGGAGCGACGATCAGTCGGTCTACGCGTTCGACCTGTCGTTCCGGGCTCTGGCCTGGAAGCTCAAGGTCAAGGGCAAGGTGCGGCTCGCGCCCGCCGCGGGGAAGGGCGCCGCGTTCATCGGGAACGACGAAGGAATCTACGCGGTCGAGCTCAACTGACGGAAAAGTCGAGCGAAAGGCCGTGTTTTGGCCGATTAATTGACAGATTCGGGCGGGGTGAGGTACACTCCAAACGCTCGGAGGAATTTAATGGGTCTTTTCGACAGCACGAAGCGTCGACAGCTGAACGATCTGGAGCGGGAGGTTCTGGCGAACCCCACGCCCCAGAACATGGTCTCCCTCGTCGAACGCTACATGGCCGCCGCCGACGAATCCAAGGCGCTGGACATGGCCCGCAAGGCGGTCGAAAAATTTCCGAACAGCGAGAAGGTCCAGACCACCTACCAGAACGTCCGGCGCATCCAGCTGCAGGCGGAGATCACCGAGATCACCAAGGCGCTGCGCAAGAGCCCCGGCAAGTCGCTCTACGAGCGCCTGGCCGCGATCTACCACAGCGAGCTGGGGAACCGGACCAAGGCCTTCGAGACGGCCCTGGAGGGACTGGCGAAATTCCCCCAGAGCGACGGCCTGCACCTGATCTCGGGCCTGATCCGCATGGACCGCTTCCATACGGACTTCCTGGGGAACGACTTCACCGAGGCCATCCATCACTTCGAGAAGGCGGCCTCGATCAACTCGAACAACTACAAGAGCCTCGTGAACCTGGCGCGCCTCTTCGCGGAGGCGGGCGCGTTCTACAAGGCGAAGCCCATCCTGGAACAGGTGCTGCGCGCCAATCCGAGCGACACGAACGCGGACGCGCTGCTCCGCTACATCAGCGAAAACCTGGCCGCGGCCGCGCCGGACCTGGACGACTCGGTCGCGCAGATCGAGAGCCGCCGGGAGCTCTCGCCGGAGGGCGAGGCGGTGCGCCGGATCTTCGACCCGAGCACCGGCTCCTCCGCCGCGCAGGTGGACCGGGCGAAGCTCGAGGCCTTCCTGGTCGGCTTCGAGAGCATGAACGGGTACAAGTGCTCGGCCGTGCTGACGCGCGACGGGCAGCCCTACGCGTCGCACACGCGGGGCATGGTCCAGAAGGAGCGCTTCACGAAATTCCTGCAGGACATCTATCAGTGCTCCGAGGACGCCTCCCGCCGCATGGACATCGGGACGTTCGTGAGCGGCGAACTGGATACGTCGGTCGGCCGGATGGCGATGGCGGAGTGGAAGGGCTACATCATGGGGATCCTGGCGGACGCCCCCGCGAAGAAGGAAGACCTGAACGCGGCCGTCGAGAAGTTCGTCTCGTTGCTCTCGGTGGGATAACGACGAAATGAAAGACGTCCTCGTCAATCTGAACAAGGAAGTCGGCGTCAAGGGATCGATGGTCGTCACCCGCGACGGCGTCGTCGTGGCCTCCGAGATCAAGCCCCCGCTGAACAGCGACGCGGTCGCGGCGATCGCGTCCAACTCGATCCAGCGCGTCAACTCCTCGCTGCGGGACCTCGGGGCCAACAATTTCTCGAGGTATCTCTTCAACTCGACCTACGGGAAGATGATTTTTACCGAGACCGGCGACGCCTACCTGGTGGTGGTGCTGGACAAGCACATCAACATCGACTTCACGATGCTGGCCGTGGCGTCGGCCGCGCGAAAGATCAAGAACCTGGGAAGCATGGCTTGAAAAAAAGTCCGATCAGTTTTCGGACCTCACGTTGACAGGGTGGGATTGACGGGGTAATATTCACGCGCAACAGCAATGGTTCAAATCAACTTTGCCCGGCGTGAAGTAAACTGCAAGATCGTGTTCTACGGCCCGGGTCTTTCGGGAAAGACCACGAATCTTGAGATCATCCACAAGAAGGTCCCGGACACGGCCCGCGGCAATCTGACGTCGATCGCCACGGAGCAGGACCGCACGCTGTTCTTCGACTTCATGCCCCTGGACCTGGGCCAGGTGGCCGGCATGAAGACGAAGCTCTTCCTGTACACGGTCCCGGGCCAGGTGTACTACGATTCGACCCGGAAGCTGGTGCTCCAGGGCGCGGACGGCGTGTCGTTCATCGCCGACTCCGACCCCAACCGGATGAACGACAACATCGAGTCGTTCAAGAACCTGGAGCGGAACCTGAAGGACTACGGGGTCGACATCCGCAAGATCCCGCTGGTCATCCAGTACAACAAGCGCGACCTGCCGGGCGCGCTGAGCGTCGCCGAACTGAACGCGAAGATCAATCCGATCGGCGCCCCCGTCTTCGAGGCCGTCGCCGTCAAGGGCGAGGGCGTCATGCAGACGCTGAAGGGCATCTCGAAGCTCGTCGTGGACCGCCTGAACGAGGAGTACGCGCCGGTGAAGTCGGCGGCGGCTCCCGCGGCGGCGGCCGCTCCGGCGGCCCGCGCGCCCGCTCCGGCCCCGGCGGCTCCCGCGGCTCCTCCGCGTCCGCCGTCGGCGGTGAGCCCGGCTCCGGCCGCGGCAAGGCCCGCGCCTCCGCCGCCGCCCGCGGCCCGTCCGGCGCCTCCTCCGCCTCCTGCGGCGCGTCCGGCGCCTCCTCCGCCTCCCGCGCCCGCGGCGCGGCCTGCTCCGGCGCCCGCGCCGAGGCCGGCGCCCGCTCCGGCGGCGGCGTCTTCCGAGAAGAAGGGCGGCGGGAAGGGCGTGCTGATTTTCATCCTTCTGCTCCTTCTGGTCGGCGGCGGACTCGCCGCGTGGCACTTCAAGTTGATTCCGAACCTGCCGCCGCCTCCGTGGCAGCAGCAGGCTCCTAAGTAGTTGCGATTATTGGGCGAAACACGCTAGCGCGTGATACAGTTATCCCGGAGGGATAGAACATGGCGATGGGTAAGGCCGACGAATCCCTGAGATCGACCCGGCTTGTCTTCTACAAGGAAGACATTGAGAAGATCGCCAAGGTTCTCAATACATTCCTCAAGAACGCCAACGCCCGCTGCGTGCTCCTCGTCGACAAGGACGGCCACCTGGTTACCAAGGAAGGCGAGTCTTCCACCTACGACATGGACACGATCTCGGCGCTTGTCGCCGGCTCCTTTGCCGCCACCAAGCAGATGGCCAAGCTGCTGGGCGAAGAGGAGTTCTCGATCATGTTCCACCAGGGCAAGAAGGACAACATCCAGTTGTCCCTCGTCGGCGAGCGGACGATCCTTGCCGTCATCTTCGACGACAAGACGACCCTCGGCATGGTGCGACTCTACGCGAGCCAGGTCTCCTCGAAGCTGGGCGAGCTCTTCAACGAGATCGCCGAGCGCAAGAGCGAGGGCGAGAAGATCTCGCAGGAGTTCGGCCAGGCCGCCAAAGGCAAGCTGGACGACATCTTCGGCAGCTAAGTCCCGCCGCCCGCGCCCCGTCGCAATCGTCCGAGGTCGCGCTCCGTCCCGCGACTGCCCATCCATTTATCCGATGAAAATTCACGGCAACGCGCTAGTATAGAAAAGGAGCCCGACGCCATCGAAACAGGGATAGGGGAACAATGATCAAGAGAACCGTCCGTACCAAGGCCGCTTCGCCTGCGTCTGCATCGTCCGCCGTCGAGAAAGTCCGCTTCACGTGCCCCTGCGGCGCGGGGCTCCGCGTGCCCGTCTCGCGCGTGAACGGCCACGGGCGCTGCCCGGTCTGCGTCCAGCGCCTGCTCCTCACCGGCACGAAGGACCGCCAGGGCCGCTGGCACCTCGAGGCCTCGTACCTCGGCGACAGCGACAGCAGCGGCCAGACGTTCATCATCGAAGGCCCGCCGCCCCCCTCGGTCCGCAAGGCCATCGTCGTGAAGCCCGCGACCAAGGTCCCGATCAAGACCTCGGTCACCACGAGCGCGACCAAGGTCACGACCAAGACGGCGTCGGGGAAGCAGTACCGCATCGAGGACCACTTCCAGGAGATCGCGGACATCCCCGAGAAGATGGCCTTCAAGTGCCCCTGCGGCCGCCGGCTGGTCGCTCGGCCCAGCAACGTGGACAAGCGGGGCAAGTGCCCCTGGTGCCAGGCACGCCTGCTCCTCGTCGGCAAGGTCAACCCCAAGACGAAGAAGCTGGAGATCCACCCGCTAGTCGTCGAAGGACCGCCGAGCGGTGACACAATGGTCGTTGGTTAGTCGTCCAACGGTTGTATGGAACTGCTGGTCATCTTCGTCATCATTTTCATCATTTACGGGGCCGGGTGGATCTGGCAGACGGTCAACGACATCCTCCGCGACGCCAACCGGGTCCAGTGGGAGGGCGCCCCGGCCGGCGGCCCGCGCGCCGCGAAAGTCCTGCTGGGCGGCCATGACCTGGCGGACCTGGGGCGCGCCTACCAGCGCTTCGCGGAACTGCGCAACGGCGAACTCCACAACCGGCAGCTCTTCCAGAGCCCCAAGGTCTCCTTCACCCACCACGGTGCGCGCGCGCTGCTTTCGGTCTACGAGCCCGGCGATTCCACCGGCGTGCTCCACACGCAGCTGACCTACACGGTCCCGGAAGGCTGGCCGTATCGCCTGGAGGTCTTCCCGCAGCGGCGCCCCGACGACGGCCAGTCGAGCAGCCCCACGGACATCCGCCTCAACGACGCGGAGTTCGACCCGCGCTTCGTCGTCAAGTCGAACGACGAGGTCTTCGCCCGGGACTACCTCGACGCGGCGCTGCGCCGGACGCTCGAAGACCTCCGGAACCTGCTGGGCAACGACCGGCTCCTGGTCTCCATGAACTCGTCCCGCCTGATGGTCCGCAAGGAGTCGGTCATCGGCAACCCCGACGACCTGGCGGTCTTCGCGGACCTGTCGGGACGCCTCCACGACCGGATCGAGCTCCTCTGGCAGCGCGCGAGCGGCATCGAGATCCTCGAGGAGCCTGCCCAGTCCGACGGCCAGTCCTCCGTGTGCCAGATCTGCGACTCCGCCATCGACCCCGAGTCCCGCGTCGTCTGCCGCCGCTGCAATACCCCGCACCACCAGGATTGCTGGGAGTGGAACGGCCAGTGTTCCACATACGCCTGCGGCGAAAAGCGTTTCGCGACGAAAAAGTAATCCGTGTGCGGCATCGCAGGCGTCATCGGGGGCGGCGGCGACATTCGCCGGATGACCTCTCGTCTGGCCCACCGCGGCCCCGATGACGAGGGCATCTACGAGAACGTCCTCGGGTTCCGCCGGCTGAGCATCATCGACCTGGCCGGCGGGGCGCAGCCGATGAAGGGCTGCGGCGAGCTCCGCATCGTCTTCAACGGCGAGATCTACAACTACCGCGAGCTCCGCGCCTCGCTGAAGAACCACGCGTTCCGGACCCAGTCGGACACCGAGGTCCTGCTCCACCTCTACGAGGAGAAGGGGCCGGCCTGCGTGCGCGAGCTCGACGGCATGTTCGCGTTCGCGATCTGGGACCCGGCGAAGCGGACCCTCTTCGCCGCGCGCGACCGGCTGGGGAAGAAGCCCTTCGTCTACCGGCACGACGGCGAACGCTTCCAGTTCGCCTCGGAGCTTGCGGCGCTCGAGACCCCGAAGAGCATCGACCGCACGGCCCTCGAGCACTATCTCGCGTTCGGGTATATCCCCGCGCCCCTCAGCATCTACGAGGGCGTCCGCAAGTTGCCTCCGGCGCATACGCTGACCTTCGATGGGTCGTCGGTCCGCATCGAACGGTACTGGGAGCCGAAACTGGAGTCGACCGCTTGGCCCGCACGAGAAGAAATGCCCGCCCTCATGGAGGCGATGGCCGATGCCGTCAAGAAGCGGCTCATCGCGGACGTCCCGGTCGGCGCCTTCCTTTCCGGCGGCATCGACTCCTCGATCGTCGTCGGGATCATGAACCGGTATCAGACCGTGCGGACGTTCTCGATCGCGTTCAAGGAGGAAAAGTTCAACGAGATCGCGTACGCTCGCGAAGTCGCGGCACGGTTCAAGACGGAGCATCGGGAGTTCGAGGTCACCGTCGACGCGGTGAAGGTGCTGCCTCTGCTGGTGGAGCGGTTCGGCGAGCCGTTCGGAGACGCCTCCGCGGTGCCCACCTACTACGTCGCTCGCGAGACGGCCAAGCACGTCAAGGTCGCGCTGTCCGGAGACGGGGGCGACGAGCTCTTCCTGGGGTACCGGCGCTATGAGGCGATCGCGCGCATGGCGTCGCTCAAGCGCTGGCCCGCGCCGATGCTGGCTGCAGGGGCGGTGGCGCTCAAGCCGTGGCGCACGAACTACGGAGAGCGGATCCGGCGGATGTTCGCGATGTCCCGGGCCTCCCTGGGGGAACTTTACGCCGACCTGGTTTCCATCTTCACGCCGTCCATGCGGAGAGCTCTGGGCATGGGCGCGCCGGTCGAGGAAATGATCGCCGCCCCCTTCCGGCCCTACGCGGGGGATCCCGCGGCCGCGGCCGGCATGGCGGATCTGGTGACGTACCTCCCGAACGACATCCTCACGAAGGTCGACATCGCCTCGATGGCCAACGGGCTGGAGGTTCGCTGCCCGTTCCTCGATCGCAAAGTGGTCGACCTCGCCCTGCAGATGCCGACGCAGCTGCGGAAAGGGAAGGCGATCCTCCGCCACGCCTTCGGGGGCATCTTGCCTCCCTCGATTCTCCAGCGGAGCAAGATGGGCTTCGGCGTCCCGCTGACCGAGTGGCTGCGCGGCAGCCTGCGCCCCATGCTCGAGGACGCCATGGCGTCGCTGGAGAAGCGCGGGCTGCTCGAGGCGGCCGAGATCCGGCGGCTGACGTCCGAGCACCTCGCGGGCGCGGCCGACCACCGCGACCGCCTCTGGCTGCTGCTGGTGCTGGAGCTCTGGGCGCGCCGCTTCCTATAGCGCCGCCAGGTCCTTCGGGGCCACGGCCGCGAGGGCCGGGTAGGCGGCGTCCCGCGAATTGAGCTGCGGAGTCGCGCCCTGCAGGGGCCAGACAATGCCCACCGCCGGGTCGTTCCACGAGATGCCCCGCTCGCCGTCGCGGTTCCAGAAGTCCGAGACCTTGTAGAGGAATTCCGCGGTCTCGCTGAGCACCAGGAAGCCGTGGGCGAAGCCCTTGGGGACGTACATCTGACGACGGTTGGTCCCGGAGAGCACCTCACCCACCCAGCGGCCGAACGTGGGGCTGCCGCGGCGGACGTCGACGGCCACGTCGAAGACCTCGCCCTGCAGGACCCGGACCAGTTTGGCCTGGGGGTTCACGATCTGGTAGTGGAGCCCCCGCAGGATGTTCCGGCGGCTGAAGGAATGATTGTCCTGCACGAAGCGGTCGACGATGCCGAGCTCGCGGAAGCGGTCCTCGCGGTACGTCTCGCTGAACCATCCGCGCTCGTCGCCGTGGACGACGGGCTCGATCAGGACGACGCCGGGGACCGCGGTCTCGATCTTTTTCATGTGTCGGGTCCGGGGACTATCATATAATTCCCCGACCTTTCGGCAACCGAACATGAAAGTACCGCTGCTCGACCTGAAGGCCCAGTACACCCCGCTGCGCGAAGAGATCCGCGCCGCGATGGACCGCGTCTGCGACTCCCAGCATTTCATCCTGGGCCCCGAGGTGCAGTCGCTCGAGGAAGAGGTCGCCAAGTTCTGCGGCGCGAAGTTCGCGATCGGCGTCTCGTCGGGCACGGACGCGCTTCTGATCGCCCTGATGGCGCTGAACATCGGGCCGGGCGACGAGGTCATCACGACGTCGTACTCGTTCTTCGCGACGGCCGGGACGGTGGCGCGCCTGGGGGCCAAGCCCGTCTTCGTGGACATCGAGGCGGAGAGCCTGAACATCGCCGCCGGCCGGGTCGAGGCGAAGATCACGTCGAAAACCAAGGCCATCCTGCCGGTCCACCTGTTCGGCCGCTGCGCCGACCTGGACCCCCTGATGGCGGCCGGCTCGAAGAAGGGCATCCCCGTCATCGAGGACGCCGCGCAGGCCATCGGCTCGACCGACGCCAAGAAGCGCCAGGCGGGCACCGTGGGCGCGATGGGCTGCTTCTCGTTCTTCCCGACGAAGAACCTGGGCGCCTTCGGCGACGGCGGCCTGGTGACGACCAACGACCCCGCGCTCGCCGAGCAGCTGCGGATCCTTCGGGTGCACGGCAGCAAGCCGAAGTACTACCACAAGATCGTGGGCGGCAACTTCCGCCTCGACGCCCTGCAGGCCGCGGTGCTGCGCGTGAAGCTGCCGCACCTGGCGGGCTGGAGCGCGGCGCGGCGGCGGAACGCCGACCGCTACCGCGTCCTCTTCGAGAAGGCGGGGTCCCCGGTCACCCTGCCCAAGGACGTGCCGGGCCACATCTACAACCAGTTCGTCATCCGGGCGCCGAAGCGGGACGCGCTGCAAGCCTTCCTGGCGGAGAAGGGGATCGGGACCGAGATCTACTACCCCGTGCCGCTGCACCTGCAGGACTGCTTCTCGGGGCTGGGCGGCCGCAAGGGGGACCTGCCGGTCTCGGAGGCGGTGGCGGGGGACTCCCTGGCGCTGCCGATCTACCCCGAGCTCACCGAGGAACAGCAGGCCTACGTGGTCGAACAGATCGCCGCGTTCATCCGCCGGTAGACCCTGCGCTCTTCGCAGGGCGGGCTCCGGCCGATATACTCTATGACCATGTCGGACTTCCGCTGGGCAGGAGCGCTCTTCGCGGCAGCGTTTCTCGTCCGGACCGTGGCCTGGATGGGCGCCGCGATCTTTGGGACCGACAGCGGCCACTACCTCCTCATGGCCGACTGGTTCCGCAGCGGCCGCTTCGACGAGGCGCTGGCGATCGCTTACCATCCCCTCTATCCGCTGCTCATCTCGGCAGCCCGGAGCTTCACGGGGAGCACGGAGCTGGCGGGCAACGGCGTCTCGATCCTCCTGGGATCCGGGGCGACCGTGCCGCTCTTCTGCACGGCCCGCGCCGTCTTCGGCCGCCCGACGGCGACCCTGACGGCCCTCCTCTACGCGTTCCATCCGGCCATCGTGGACCTCCATTCCGACGTGATGACGGAAGGGGCGTTCATGTTCTTCCTGTTCACGACCCAGTGGCTGACCTGGCGGATGATGGAGGCCCCTTCCATCGATCGCGGCGCCGTGCTCGGGGCCGCCGCCGCGGGAGCCTTCCTGACCCGCCCCGAGGGCCTGCTGGCGATCGCCTTCGCCCTGGGCTGGCCGCTGCTGGTCCTGATCCGGAGGCGCGATGCGATCCGAACGCGCGTCGCCGGCCTGGCGCTCACCCTGCTCGTGGTGCTCGTCATGGTCAGCCCCTACCTGTTCTGGGTGAAGTCGTTCCGGGGCCGCTGGGCGCTTTCTCCGAGGCAGAGCGTGATCTCGACCGAACAGGAACTCGGGGTATCCCGGAAGAAGGCGCCGGAAAAGGAAACGCCGTCGCCCGCCCATTTCTACGGCCTCTTCGTCAAGGCGGTCTTCCGGCTGACGATCTACGGCGCCTGGATCCCGCTGATGATCGTCGGTCTGCTTTCGCTGCGCGGGACGGGGTCCGGCCGCTGGTTCTACTTCTCCCTTCCGCTGGCCTACCTGGGCGCCGTCCTCTACACGCTCCAATCACACCCGTTCATGACCGACCGCTACCTGACGGCCCCCATGGCGCTGCTGGGAGCGCTGACGGCGGCGGGAATGCTCGCCCTCTTCGCGCAGCTGGCGCGGCGCCGGCCCGACGCCTCCTGGCGTCCGGCGCTCTGCGGCGCGCTGATCTTCGTCATTGCGGTCGTGCCGGCCGTGAAGGCCCTGAGGGTGCGCCGCACGGAGTGCCTCAGCTACCCTGTGGCGGCGCGGAAGATCCTGGAGGAGGGCCCCCGGCCCCGGGCAATGTCGGGCCCCGTGGAGCAGGTGGCCTACCTCTGCGGTGCCCGCTGCTACTACGGAGCCGTCGACCATGAGGGCATCCGGCAGCAGATCGACCAGCAGCATGTCGATTGCTATGTGTACTCGGAGAAGGATCTCGCGGGACGTGCGACGTACGTGGAGATGCTCCGAAGCTGCCCGTCCCTCGGAGCTCCCGTGGAGGTCACGGGTCCTCCGGGCACGTTGAAAGTCTATTACCAGCGTTCGAAGTGATGCACGCATGTTAGATCGACGGCGCCACTCGAACCGGGTCTTCGCCTATTTCCTGGCGGAGCTCGTCGTCGTCGCCGGCGCGTTCTTCGCGGGATACTGGGTGCGCCAGCGGATGGACGCCTTCTGGGCCATGCCCGTGGGCCCGCTGGCGACCTACGGATGGCTGCTTCCGGCGTCGCTGGCGATCTGGGCGGCATTCCTCTGGTTCCCGAACACCTACGAGGGCTTCCGGAGCCGTAGTGCGCTGATGCACGCATTCACGGCCGCCGTGACCTGCGTGCTGGGCGTCCTGGTGCTCTTCGCCTTCGTGACCCTGTTCAAGATGTACTACATCAACCGCACGATGATCGGCACGATCGCGGTCTGCGCGTTCATCGGATTGACCGTGACGCGGCTCTTCGCCCGGTCCTTCCTCACGCACTACACGCAGAAGGGCTACGACCGCCACTACGTGATCGTCGGCGGCACGAACGAGGACGCCCTGGAGCTCGCGCGGACGCTGGAACAGGAGCAGGGCGCGGTGTTCCAGGTGCGCGGCTTCGTTTCCGAGACCCCGGAGGGGGAGGGACGGGAGATCGGGCGCTGGAAGGTGATGGGCAGCTATGCCGATCTGCCGGCGATCGCCTCGAAGGTCCCGGTGGACGAAGTGTTTCTCCTCCCCGTCGCCGGCTCGCTGGAGAGCTACCTCGACCTGATCCGGCAGTGCGAGTCCATCGGGGTGTCGGTGCATCTCCGGCTTTCGCCTTTCGAGAAGACCATCTCGCGCTTGGAGCTCGTCGAGGCGGCGGGGGGAGACTATCTTCGCTTCACGACGGCGCCGAGGAGCGACGCGGCCCTGCTGATCAAGCGGGTCATGGACGTCGCCGCGGCGTTCCTGCTGCTGCTGCTGCTCTTTCCGCTGATGCTCCTGTCGGCGCTGCTGGTGAAGCTGACGTCGAAAGGCCCCGCGATCTTCAAGCAGGAGCGGGCGGGGATGAACGGCCGCCTCTTCACCCTGTACAAGTTCCGCACGATGGTGGCCGGGGCCGAGAAGGATCGGGCGAAGCTCGAGTCGCAGAACGAGCTCGACGGCCCCGCCTTCAAGATGAAGGATGATCCCCGGATCACGGGGCTGGGCGCCTTCCTGCGCAAGACATCGATCGACGAACTGCCGCAGCTCTGGAACGTCGTCAAGGGGGACATGTCCCTGGTTGGCCCGCGCCCTCTCCCCGGCTACGAGGTGGAGAAGTTCGAGCCCTGGCAGCGCCGGCGGATGTCGATGCGGCCCGGGATCACCTGTCTCTGGCAGGTCAGCGGGCGGAGCCGGGTGATCAGCTTCGCCGAATGGATGAAGCTGGACCTGGAGTACGTGGACCGCTGGTCGCTGGCGCTCGACCTCAAGATCCTGCTCCGGACCATTCCCGCCGTGGTCCGGGCCAGGGGAGCCTACTGATCCATCGTGGGAACCTACCGCCTGCTCCTCGCCCTCTGCGTCGTCGTCGGCCACGCGTCGCCGCTGCCCGGCATCCGGGTGCTCGACGCCGGGCTGGCCGTGAAGACGTTCTTCATGATCTCCGGCTTCTACATGGCCCTCATCCTCGCGGAAAAGTACCCGCCGACGCGGGAGGGCCGGACGCTCTTCTACTCGAACCGTCTCCTGCGCATCTATCCGATGTATTTCGTCACCCTGATTTTCGCGATCCTGTTCTATGCGGCAGCGAGTCTCCGCTTGGGGCATCCGGCGGACCGACTCGCCCTCTGGGCTCAGGCCTGGGGGCGGGAGGGCGGGATTCTCGCCGCCATCGGCCTCTCGCAGCTCACGGTGGTCGGCCTCGACGTCACGCCCCTGTTCGGCTACTCGCCGTCCGCCGGCTTCCAGCTGCTGTCGTCCTCGGCGCCGGCGGACTCGACCCTGGCCTGGCGCTTCAATTTCCTGCCCCATTGCTGGTCCATCGGGGCGGAACTGCTCTTCTACGCGATGGCGCCCTTGCTGGTGGCGATCCGGACGTCCGTCCAGGGATTGCTCTGCGCCGCCGGGCTTGGGATCCTGATCTGGATCGGGGCGATGCCGGGGCCGCTGGCCAACTCCGCCGCGTATCATCTGGGGATCCTCCAGGTGCCGTACTTCCTGCTGGGGATCCTTTCCTACTCGCTGCTCCAGACGTGGCCGCTGCTGCGCCCCACGATCGCGCGCGCGGCGCTCCCGATCCTCGCCCTGGCGGCGCTGACCTTCAGCGGATGGCCGGCCATCGGCAAGCCGCCCGGGTATGTCTATATCCTCTGCGCGTGGCTCGCGATTCCCGTTCTGTTCCATGTCTCCCGCCGCTCGTCCTGGGATCGATGGGTGGGGGAGCTCTCCTATCCCATCTATCTGCTGCACGTGCCCGTCAAATGGATCCTGCTGGCGGCGCGGGGCGTGGAGAAGAAGGACGCGGCGGAGATTTCCGGCTGGCTGCTGATCGCGGCCACCCTGGCAGCCTCCGGGCTGATGGTGTTCCTGATCGATCGGCCGATGGAGCGATTCCGCCGCGAACGGTTTGAGCGTCGAGCCGCCGGGGCCGTGAAGGGATGAGGATCGCGATCATCGGGAGCCGCGGATTCCCTTACGTCTACAGCGGATACGAGACTCTGGTCACGGAGCTCTCGACGCGGCTGGTGGCGAGGGGCCACGAGGTGCTCGTCTATTGTCGCTCGCCGCTCTTCACGGAGCAGCCGCCCGTGGTGCAGGGCGTCCGCCTGGTCTACATCCCCACGCTCAAGAGCAAGTCGCTCGAGACGCTCATGCACGGGTTTCTGTCGACGCTCGACGTCGTCCAGCGCGACATCGACGCGGTCCTCTACGTGAACTCGGCCAACGGCGCCTTCGGCGCGATCACGCGGATGTTCCGCAAGCGGACGGCGATCAACGTCGACGGCCTCGAGTGGCTGCGGCCGAAATGGAAGGGGCTGGGCGGGAGGGTCTTCTACGTCCTCTCGAAACTGGCGACGAAGACCTTCGACGAGGTCGTGACCGACGCCGAGGCCATGGCCGAGGTCTACCGGAAGGAGTTCCGGTCGCCGTCGACGGTGATCGCCTATGGCGCGAAGCTCGCGCACTCCGAAACGCCGGAGCGCATCAAGGAGTTCGGGTTGGAGTCGCGCGACTATTACTTGATCGTGGGACGCCTCATCCCCGACAACAACGCGGACGTCATCATCAAGGGCTTCGAGCGCAGCAAGACGAAGCGGCAGCTGGTCGTCGTGGGCGACGTGCCCTATAAGGACGAGTACGCGGACCGGGTGAAGTCGACGACGGACCCTCGGGTGAAGTTCGTGGGCTACGTGAAGGACCAGGCGCTGCTGCGCGAGCTCTACTGCAACTCCTACGCGTACTTCCACGGGCACGAGTTCGGCGGGACGAACCCCGCGCTGCTGAAGGCGCTGGGCTTCGGCTGCGGCATCCTCGCGCTGGATACGCCGTTCAGCCGCGAGGTGCTTGCGGGCGACCGCCACGGGCGGTACTTTCCGAAGTCGGCGGAGGGCGTGGCGGCGTTGCTGGACTGGGCGGAGGCCAACCCGGAGCGGCTGCAGTCGCTGCGCGACACTTCGCGGGGCCGCATCGAGGAGACGTACACGTGGGAGAAGATCACGGACCAGTACGAGGCGCTCTTCAAGCGCTTGTCGCAGGCTTCGACTTGAACAGGTTGCGCACGGAGAAGTAGCAGCGCTGCAGCGACGGGCCCATCATCCGCCGCACGCCGTGCTTGAACGAGTAGTACCTCGCCCGCCCCCGGAACTCCGGATTCAGAACCTGCGCATACTCCGGCTTCTCCGAGGCCAGCTTATAGATGGGGGAGCCGAAATACGACAGCACTCCGGACTTGTGGACCAGCGGGACCACGTCGCGGTAGGGCGGCGTCAGCAGCAGATCGAGCAGTCGCGTCAGGACCTCCCGCTGGGCGTTCTTCTGCGCGCTTCCCGTGCGGGAATAGGACTGTGCCTGGACGCGGGTCGAGGTCAGCGCCTCGGGGATGTAGCACATGCCTCTGCGGTAGACCATGACCAGGGTGACGAAAAAGTCGGAGTACCAGCGGAGGTCGGGAAGCAAGCCGCCGGCGTCCATATAGACATGGCGTCGCAGGAGCGCGGGAGCGGCGTGCATCGGGGCCGTGAGCCGGCCGCTGCGGTACGCCTCCGCGAGCTCCTCCGGGGAGAAGTAGGCGGGGGCGGCGGACAGAGCCGTGCGGCGGCTGTACTGGGGGCCGCCGTTCTCGAAGAAATGACAGGGGTCGGTCCAGCAGAGGCTCGCCTGGGGGAATTTCTCCAGGATCGCAACGCACTTCTCGAAGAACCCGGGCAGGACGCGGTCGTCCGCCGAGGCGAAATAGATGTATTCGCCGCGGGCCTCCGCCTGGGCGCGCGCGACTGAGAGGACGGTCCCCTGGTTCTTCTCATTGACGAGGACCCGGAGCCGGGAATCCCGACGGGCGTAGTCCCTCAGGACGGCGACGCTGTCGTCGGTCGATCCGTCGTCGACGATGAGGAACTCGATGGAGGGGTACGACTGCTCCAGCAGCGCGGGGATGGATTCCCGGAGGAAAGTGGCGTCGTTCCAGTTGGGCATGACGACGGAGACCAGCGGCCCGTTCACGCCGTCGCGGCCTCCCGCAGCGGGGGGACGATGAACGTCGCGGGGCTTCCCGGGGCCAGACGCTCCCGGATGCGGGCCGCGAGTTCGGGAGGGAAGGCCAGGTACACGGCGTCGCCGTTGCCCAGCTGTCGTGGATGGATCACGGGTCGACCCAGGTGCTCCTTGCCCACCCGGCGCTCGTCCTCGTCGACGAAGAAGGCGAGCCGGGCCCCCATGGCGGCGCCCAGCCAGGTGCCCGCGATCGCGGTGCCGAAGACGCCGAATCGGGACTCCCGCGCGTGGCGCTCCGCCTGCGCGAGCAAGGCGCGGAGCCATTCCGCATTCCGGTCGAAGCGGGCGCTGGATCGTTTCAGCTCTTCTCCCGTGGGCCAGGCTTTCTCGCGGGGACTGCCGTGCCGCAGGGCCAGCGTGATCTCCTTCGCGATCCACCCGCGGACGCCGGAAACCGGCTCGAACCCGAGGGGGCGGACGAAGGCCTCCAGGATCTCCGGAGAAAAGTGCGAGTAGTGGTCGGCGACGAGCATGTCGAACGGGTTGTCGGCGACGTCGGGGACCTGGATGAGGAGGATCCCGTCCGGCGCGAGCAACTTCCGGACTTCCGCGAGGAAGGGGATCGGCCTCGAGACATGCTCGAGGACATGGACGAGGGTGATCAGGTCGAAGGATCCCTGGATCGCTTCGAGGGACCCGCTCCAGAAGTCCGTCACTCCGGGAACGGAAAGAATCCTGGATCGGATCGATTCGCTCTGCTCGAAGCCCGCCAGCGCCCACGCGGGGCGCAGGCGTCCGAAGGCGGACAGGGTTGCGCCGTTCCCGCAGCCGATGTCGAGCATCCTCCCGCGAGGGCCGAGATTGACATGCGCCGCCAGCTTCTCCAGCAGCAGCCCGGAGCGGGTCTTCGGTCCCTCGGCGCCGGGTTGAAAGATGAACTGCTCGCCGCCGCTGCTGAGGTGGTACAGCTCGTAGTTGACGTAGACGGAGTTCACTTTCTTGACGGCGTCGGCATCCGACGACTTCTGCAGGTGTCCGCATTTCGGGCAGAGCAGCGTATCGAAGGTCTTGGGCCACGGCTTGCAGTCCGACGTCACGGAGCCGGTGGCCGGGCTGCTGTAGCAGACGCGGAGTCCGGCGCTTTCACAGAGAAGGCAGGAGGTGGCCACGATCAGGCGCTCCGACGCTCGGCCCGGAGAAACTCGGTCCTATGGACCTGGAGGACGCCGTATCCGTCCTTTTCGAAGGTCTCGATCGGCATGACGTCGTTCAAACCCCGATTGTGAAAGCGGTTCCCTACGTATAACACATCGACATTTTCGGGACAACAGTTTGCTGGGATCCGAGGTCCCGGAGAGCCCCGTGAGATGTCTTGCGGCCAATTCCGCCCCTTCTTATAATCCACGCGCTTATGGGGACTCACACGGCGTCGGATCGCGCCGTCGTCACGGGTGGACTGGGGTTCATCGGCAGTCACTTGGTGGAGCGCCTTCTCTCCGAGGGGGGAGAGGTGGTCGTCATCGACAACGAGACCACCGGCCGTCGATCCAACCTCAAGCACCTCGAAGGCAATCCCAAGCTGACCATCGTCAAGGCGGACGTCGCCGAGCCCGAGACCTACGCGAAGCACTTCAAGGATGCCAAGGCGCTTTTCCACGTCGCCGCCCTGGCGGACATCGTCCCGTCCATCCAGCGGCCGATGGACTATTACCGGGCGAACGTGACGGGGACGGCGGCGGTCATGGAATGCGCCCGCCACGCGGGGGTGAAGCGGGTCGTCTATATCGCCTCGTCCTCCTGCTACGGCATCCCCGACGTCTTTCCGACGCCGGAGACGTCGGCGATCAGGCCGGAGTATCCCTACGCGCTGACCAAGAACCTGGGGGAGCAGATCGCGCTGCACTGGGGCAAGCTGTACGGGATGGGCGTGGTCTGCCCGCGCCTGTTCAACGTGTACGGCCCGCGCGCCCGCACCACCGGCACGTACGGCGCCGTCTTCGGCGTCTTCCTGGCGCAGAAGCTGGCAGGGAAGCCTCTGACGATCGTCGGCGACGGCAAGCAGACGCGCGATTTCACCTTCGTGACGGACGTCGTGGACGCGATCGTCCGCGCGGCGCGCAGCGAGGTCTCCGGCGAGTATTTCAACGTCGGCTCGGGCGGCACCTACTCGGTGAACCGCCTGGCCGAGCTCATCGGCGGCCCGAAGACCAACATCCCGAAGCGGCCGGGCGAGCCGGACTGCACGTTCGCGGACATCTCCAAGATCAAGCGCCTCCTGGGCTGGACGCCGTCGATCAGCTTCGAAGAGGGCGTGAAGCGGGTGATCGCGCGCATCGAGGACTGGCGCGACGCGCCGGTGTGGACGCCCGAGTCGATCGCGAACGCGACCCAGGACTGGTTCAAGTATCTCTCGCCGAAAGAACGGTGACATGGAAGCGAATGCGAAGATCTGCGCGATTGCCGAGGTCGAGGACCGCCTGAAGCAGGTCCGCGCCGAGGGGAAGAAGGTCGTGCAGTGCCACGGCGTCTTCGACGTCCTGCACCCGGGGCACATCCTCCATTTCAAGGAGGCCCGGACCTTCGGCGATTTCCTGGTGGTCACCATCACGCCCGACCGCTTCGTCAACAAGGGCCCGGGCCGGCCGGTCTTCAACGAGCGCCTGCGCGCGGAGACGCTCGCCGCGCTGGAGTACGTCGACTGCGTGGTCCTCAACGACCAGCCGACGGCCGTCGAGGCCATCGGCAAGGTCCGCCCGAAGGTCTATGCGAAGGGCAAGGACTATGCCGACTACTCCGCGGACGTGACCCGGAAGATCCTGGACGAGGAGGCCGCGGTCAAGAAGGCGGGGGGCGAGATCCGCTTCACCACGACCGAGCTGTACAGTTCCAGCACGCTGGCGAACCGATTCTTCAGCGCCTATCCCCAGAAAACACAGGAATACCTCGCGGCGTTCAAGGCGCGGCATCCCGCCGACGAGATCATCGGGATGCTGGAGAAGCTGGCCGGGCTGCGGGTGCTGGTGATCGGCGAGGCGATCCTCGACCAGTACACCTACTGCCTGCCGCTGGCGAAGTCGCCCAAGGAATTCATCGTCGCCAGCCGCTTCCAGTCGGACGAAAGCTTCGCCGGCGGCACGCTGGCGACGGCCAATCACCTGGCCGGCCTTTGCCGGAAGGTGACGCTCATCACCGCGATGGGGAGCGACCAGGCGCAGAACAACTTCGTCCGGTCGAAGATGAAGCCCAACGTCGACCTGCAGATCCTCAACACGAACCCGCGCCCGACGATCTGCAAGCGCCGCTTCCTGGAGCCGAACTTCCTGACGAAGCTCTTCGAGCTCCAGTACCTCGACGACTCGCTCTACAGCGCGGCCGAGACGGCGTCGCTGACCGCCATGATCGAGAAGGCGCTGCCGGAGCACGACCTGATCGTCGTCAACGATTTCGGCCACGGCATGCTGACGGATCCGGTCCGCGAGCTGCTGGTGAAGTCGCCGAAATACCTGGCCGTGAACACGCAGACGAACAGCGCAAACATGGGCTTCAACCCCATCACGCGCTACAAGCATGCCGACTACGCCTGCATCGACGAGCCCGAGGTCCGGCTGGCGACCCGGGTGAAATGGGAGGATCTGCGGCAGGTGGGCCCGAAGCTGCGCGCCGACCTCGCGGCCAAGGCGCTCATGGTCACCTGGGGCCCGCGCGGGTCCATCATCTTCGACGGGGAAGGGAAGGCGACGGAGTGCCCGGCGCTGTCGGTGAACATCGTCGACCGCATCGGCGCCGGCGACGCGTTCTTTGCCGCGACGGCCCCTTGCATGTACAGCGGCTATCCGCCGGACGTCGTCAGCTTCGTCGGCAACTGCGTGGGCGCATTGAAGGTTGCCATCGTGTGCAATCGCGAGCCGGTCGACCCCATCTCGCTCTTCAAGTTCATCCAGCACCTTCTCAAGTAGGGACTTCGAACAGCCATGCGCAGGGCGGGACGGCCGAAAGGACCGCGTCCCGCCGCCTCGCGCAAGCCCACCATCCTCCGGACGCGCACGATCGGGAGGACCCCCTACATGCGCCTCTACCGGGCCGAGGTCGACTTCGGCGGGATGAGGAAGACCTACTACGTCTCCGAGTACGGCCGGCGCGTCGGGCTCCTGGTCCTGCGGGGCGCGTCGGTCCTGCTCGTCCGCCAGTGGCGGTTCGTGGCCGGCGGCGATACCTGGGAGATCCCGGGTGGCAAGATCGACGCGGGCGAGACCCTGGAGCAGGCGGCCGCGCGGGAGTGCCGGGAGGAGACGGGCTGGGTCGTCCGCGACGTCCGCCCCCTGATCGGCTATATGCCCGGCACCGACATCCTCGACAATCCCACCCGGGTCTGCGTGGGATGGGCCGTCCGCCGCGAGGCGACGCCCGGAAACACGGAGACGACCGGCATCCGCTGGCTGCCGATGCGGACAGCCATCGACTGGGTCCTGTCCGGCAAGATCGTCTGCGGGATGACGGCGTTGGCGCTGCTGGCCTACCGGGCGCAGGCCTCGGGACGCCGCCCATGAGCCTGCCGGTCTGGCTTCGGCGGGCGGAAGTCGACCGCGCGGTCGTGTGGAGCATCGCCGCCCGGGCGTTGCAGGCGCTGCTCGGTCCCTTGACGCTGGTCCTCATCGCCCGCACCCTGTCGCCCGCGCTGCAGGGGTACTACTACACGTTCGCCAGCCTCGTCGCGCTCCAGTCGTTCGTCGAACTGGGACTTTCGGTGGTCATCGTGAACGTCGCCAGCCACGAATGGGGATCGCTGCGGCTGGACCCGCTGGGGCGGATCGACGGAGACGTCCAGGCGCGGTCGCGGCTCGTCAGCCTCGGGCGGGTCGTCTTCCGCTGGTATGCCGCGGCGAGCATGGTCTTCATCCTGGCCGTCGGCGCCGCCGGGCTGGCCTTCTTCTCGCAGGGCGGCGGCTCGGAAGGCGAGTGGCGGGGACCCTGGATGGCCCAGGTCGTCCTCGCGGGGTTGAGCCTCTGCCTGCTTCCGGCGACCTCGATCCTGGAGGGCTGCAACCAGGTGGCGTCCATCCAGTTCTTCCGCTTCCTCCAGGCGCTGGGGTCCACGGCCGCGATGTGGACCGCACTGCTCCTGGGCGCCGGCCTTTGGGCCGGAGTCGTCTCGGCCGCCGTGCTGCTGCTGAGGGATCTCTCGCTGGTCCTGATTCGCTACCGCCGCTTCTTCGTCCCGTTCCTGAAGCCCCCGGAGGCCGGAAGGATGGACTGGAAGACCGAAATCTGGCCGATGCAGTGGCGGCTGGCGGTCTCCGGACTCTTCGGGTATCTCGTCTTCTCCCTCTTCAATCCGGTCATGTTCCGATACCACGGCGCGGTCGTCGCGGGGCAGATGGGCATGACGCTGGCCCTGACGAACGTCCTGCAGGCCATCGCGGGGGCCTGGGTCCAGACCCGCGTGCCGAGCTTCGGCATTCTCGTGGCGAAGCGGGACTTCCAGACGCTCGACCGCTCCTTCTTCAAGCTGTCGGCGATTTCCATCGGCGTCATGGTCTCCGGCCTGGCGGCCCTGTGGTTCGGCGTGGCCGCCCTCCGCTGGATGGGGCATCCGCTGGCCGATCGAGTCCTTCCGCCCCTTCCGTTCGGACTCTTCCTGGCGGCCGCGGCGATCCTTCAGGTCAGCCTGTGCGAGACCCTCTACCTGCGCGCCCACCGGCAGGAGCCCCTCCTCGGCCTCAGCGTCTTCATGGGTACCGCCGTCGGGGGCTGCACGTTCCTGCTCGGCAGCCGCTACGGTCCCGTCGGCGCCGCGGCGGGATACCTGGCGGTCGTCGTGATCTGCACCGTCTGGGAGACCGGGATCTGGTTCCGCTGCCGTCGCGAATGGCATCAGCCCCTTCCGGCGCCCGGTCCCGCCGGTAACGTATAATAGGCCTCCGAGCGATGGGAACCGTCCACTTCATCACGGTCGTCTGGGGCGAGCGGTTCAGCGGATTGCTGATCGATTTCGTCCTCCCGACGCAGCTCTCCCCGGGGAACCTGCCGGGGTTCCGGACCGCGGACTGGACGGGGATTCACCGCATCTTCACCACGGCGAAGGATGCCGAGAGGATTCGAAGCGCCCCCGTCTTCAAGGCGATCTCCGAGATCGTTCCCGTCGAGTTCATCCTGATCGACGACCTGCTCGGCACCCGGAAGTACGAGGCGATGGGGGAGTGTCACCGTCGCGCGATCCGCGACGCGAACGCGGTCGGCGCCGCGCTCGTGTTCCTCTCGCCGGACGCGATCTGGTCCGACGGCACCTTCCGCCGGATCCGGGAGCACCTCGAGGCCGGGAAGCGGGTGGTCGCCATGGCCGGAGTCCGCGTCGTCGCGGAGACCTTCGTCCCTGCGCTGAAGGAACGGAACAACCCGGTCTTCTCTCCGCGCGACCTGATGGCGCTGGCCCGGAAGCACCTGCATCCGTTCACGAAGTCGTGCTTCTGGGACTCGCCGGAGTTCACCCGCTGGCCCTCGAATCTCTACTGGTCCGTCGGGGACGAAGGCTACGTCGCCCGCTGCTATCACCTCCACCCCCTGATGGTGCATCCGACCCGGAAGGACCTCGAGCCCCGCGGCACCATCGACGACGACTATCTGCCGCTGGCCTGCCCCGAGTTCAAGGACTGGCATGTGGTGGACGACACCGACGAAAGCGTCGTCGTCGACCTCACCGACGCGCACGAGTTCCGGGACATGACGCTGGCGCACCGGTCGGACCCCGCGGAGGTGGCCTTCTGGGCGATCTACCACGCCCGGCCGCACCACCGGATGCTGAGCAGCCGGGTGCTCCGGTTCCACGACAAGGACCGTTCGCCCGCCTGGTCGGAGGTGGAGGCGTCCGCCGCACGCGTGATGGACGCCGTCGATGCCGACCTGCGGCGCCCGTTCCTGCGTTTCGGCCCGAAAATGCTCCTCCGGTCCGCGGGCATGGCGCTCAAGCGGCCGCTGAAGAAGATCCTGAGCAAGTCCAGGATCGAGCGGATCCGGAGGCTGCTGGGGATCTAGGCCGCTCACGAGGGAAAACCGTGACAGCCTCCGGGTTGCCTTATAGGATTGCGCACCATGGCCAACAAGAAAAAAGCTCCCCGCACCGTGGAGCCCCAGTACGACGTCACCTTCGCGGAGCTCGAGAAGAAGGGTCCCGTCCCGATGGGTCCCGTGGCGAGTTACATGTACCGGGGGGATGTCCGCCGCCTGGCCATTTTTCTGTCCCGCTACAAGTTCGTCTCCAAGATGCTGGCCGGTAAGGGGTCCGCGGTAGAGATCGGCTGCGGCGACGGATTCGGCATGCGGGTGGTTCTTCAGACGGTGAAGCGGGTGGACGGGCTGGATATCGATCCGATGTTTACCGGATGGTGCGAGGAACAGGCGAAGCGGGACGGCGCGCCCAGCCGCTTCTATACGGTGGACCTGACCCGGAAGACTCTGCCGGTGAAGTACGAGGCCGCCTACAGCCTGGACGTGATCGAGCACATCCCGGCCAAGCAGGAGCATCTGTTCGTCGGCAACATCCGGAAGTGCCTGACCAAGGACGGCGTCTGCATCATCGGCACCCCCAACATCAGCGCCCACGTGCACGCCTCTCCCCTGAGTCAGGTGGGGCACATCAACCTCAAGAGCGCCGACACCCTGAAGGCGCTGCTCTCGCGCTTTTTCACCAACGTGTTCATCTTCTCGATGAACGACGAGGTGGTGCACACCGGCTTCTATCCGATGGCGCACTACCTGTTCGCGCTCTGCACAGGGCCGCGTTAGACCAAATCTTGAATCCCCCGGGGGACTTCGATATCATGCCCCCCGTTGTTTTCTTCCATCCTTCCTCCCCCTGAGGACTCGATGCGCAAAGTTGCCGTGACGGGCGGAGCCGGTTATGTCGGAAGCGCGCTCGTCCCGTTCCTGAACTCCCACGGGTACGAGGTCACCGTCGTCGACCTCTTCCTCTACGGCGAGCAGGTCCTGGACGGCGTGAGGTGCAAGAAGGTGAAGGGGGACATCCGCGACGAGGCGCTGCTTCGCCGCGAATTCAAGGGGATGGACGCCGTCATCCACCTCGCCTGCGTGTCCAACGACCCGAGCTTCGAGCTCGACCCCGCCCTGGGGAAGTCGATCAACTACGATGCGTTCCCGGGCATCGTCAGGGCGTGCCGGGACAACGGGGTGGGGCGCTTCATCTACGCGTCCAGTTCCAGCGTCTACGGCGTCCGCGAGGAGCCGCAGGTTCGCGAGGATTCGCCCTGCACGCCCCTGACGGACTACTCCAAGTTCAAGCTCCTTTGCGAGGACCTGCTCAAGGAGTCCGACTACAAGGGCGACTGGGTCATCGCCCGTCCGTCCACGGTGTGCGGGTACGCGCCGCGGATGCGGCTGGACCTGGTCGTCAACATCCTGACGATCAACGCGCTGGTCCGCCAGGCGATCACCGTCTTCGGCGGCTCGCAGCTGCGTCCGAACATCAACATCAAGGACATGATCGAGGCCTACAAGGTCCTCCTCGAGGCCCCGCGCGAGAAGGTCCACCAGAAGACGTTCAACATCGGGTACGAGAACTACAGCGTGAGCAAGCTGGCGGAGATCATCAAGAACGCGGTGGGCGATCCGAAGGTGACGATCACCGCCCAGCCCTCGAACGACCTCCGGTCCTATCACGTGAACTCGGAACTGATCCACAAGACCCTGGGCTACGCTCCGCGCCACACTCTCGAGGACGCCGTGCAGTCGATCGTCCAGGTGTTCCGGAAGGGCGGCTTCAAGGATCCCTTGACCAATCCGCTGTATCACAACATCAAGCTCATGCAGGCGGTGAAGCTCTCCGAGGGCGCCGTCACGGCCGGATGAGCATCAACCTGTCGGCCCTGCAGGGTCACGCCCGGGCGATCCGGGGCAAGGTGGTCGAGATGTCCCATCGGGCGGAGACGCCTCACCTCGGGTCTTCGCTCTCGTGCGTCGACATCCTGGTCGCCGCGTACTGGGGCGCGCTGCGCATCGATCCGGCCCGCCCCGAGGACCCGCAGCGCGACCGTTTCATCCTGAGCAAGGGCCACGCGGTGTCGTCCCTGTACGCGACGCTGGCGACGCGGGGCTTCTTCCCGGAGAGCTGGCTGGCGACCTTCAACGTGCCGGGCGAAAAGCTTCCCGAGCAGCCGAGCCCCGGCTGCGTCGCGGGCGTGGAACTGGCGACCGGCTCCCTCGGCCACGGCCTTCCGGTCGGGGCGGGGATGGCCCTGGCCGCGAAGATCAAGGGTGAGAACTACCGCGTCTTCGTTCTCATGAGCGACGGCGAATGCAACGAGGGCTCGGTGTGGGAGGCGGCGATGTTCGCGCCCCCGCGCGGCCTCGACAACCTCGTGGTCGTGGTCGACTACAACAAATGGCAGGCGACCGGCCGGAGCAACGAAGTCCTCCAGCTTGACCCGCTGCGCGACAAGTGGGCGGCCGCGGGCTGGAGCGCCCACGACGTGGACGGCCACGACGTCGGCAAGCTGGCCGAGCTCCTTGCGAAAACTCCGGACGGCTCCGGGAAACCCGTCGCCCTCATCGCGCACACCGTGAAGGGGAAGGGCGTCTCCTTCATGGAGGACAACAACGACTGGCACTACCGGCCGCCCACCGCGGCGGACCTCCAGAACGCCCGCCGGGAGCTCGGCCTCGCATGAGGAACGCGTTCGCGTCGGAACTGACGGCCCTCGCGGGGGAGGACCCGCGGGTCGTGATGCTCTCGGGCGACATCGGCAACCGCCTCTTCGACGACTTCAAGAAGAAGCATCCCAAGCGCTTCTTCAACTGCGGCGTCGCGGAGGCGAACATGGTCGGCGTGGCCGCGGGCCTCGCCCTCAGCGGCCTCCGTCCCGTCGCCTACACGATCACGCCGTTCATCACGGCCCGCTGCTTCGAGCAGATCAAGATCGACGTCTGCTATCACCACGTGCCCGTGGTCCTCGTCGGCGTCGGCGCCGGCCTGTCGTATGCCTCGCTGGGCAGCACGCATCATTCCAACGAGGACATCGGCCTGATGCGGCTCCTCCCGGGCATGACCATCCTCTGCCCGGGCGATCCGCTGGAGGTGAAGCTGGCGCTCCGGGCGGCCGTGAAGCATTCGGGCCCCGTCTACATCCGCATCGGCAAGAAGGGCGAGCCGCCCGTCCATAAGGCGACCCCCGACTTCCAGATCGGAAAGGGCATCGTCGTCCAGCCCGGCAAGGACGTCTGCATTCTCAGCACCGGCAACCTGCTCCCGGTCGCCGTGGGCGCCGCGCAGGAGCTCCAGGCGCAGGGCGTCTCCTGCCAGGTGGTCAGCTTCCATACGGTGAAGCCGCTCGACGAGGCCCTCCTCAAGGACGCGTTCGGCCGCTTCGCCGTGGTCGCGACGCTCGAGGAGCACAGCAAGCTCGGCGGATTCGGCGGCGGCGTGGCGGAGTGGCTGGCGGACCAGCGCTTCCCGGACTCGAGGCTCGTCCGCCTGGGCATCGACGACGTCTTCGTCCACAAGTCCTGCGACCAGGACATCGCCCGCGAGGATTTCGGCCTCACGCCGGCGCACATCTCGAAGAAGCTCCGCGAGGCGCTTCCGGCGGGGCGTCGATGAAGACCAGGGCCGCCATCCTCGTCGAGTGCGGCAAACCGCTGGTCGTCGACGATCTCGAGATCCCGGTCCTCAAGCCCGGCCAGGTTATCGTCGAGATCGTGTACAGCGGCGTCTGTCACACGCAGTTGCTCGAGGCCCGCGGGCACCGCGGCGTCGACAAGTTCCTTCCGCACTGCCTGGGGCACGAAGGCAGCGGCATCGTCCGCGAGATCTCATCCGGCGTCACGCTCGTGAAGCCCGGCGACCGCGTCATCCTCTCCTGGATCAAAGGGGCGGGGATGGATGTCCCCGGCACCCAGTACACCTGGAATGGGAAGACCGTCAACGCCGGCGGCGTCACGACGTTCAGCCGGCATGCGGTGGTCAGCGAGAACCGGCTGACGCCGCTGCAGGAAGATATCCCGATGACGGAGGCGGCGCTGCTGGGCTGCGCCGTCCCGACCGGCGTCGGCTCCGTGATCAACGTGGCGGAAACCAAGCCGGGGCAGAGCGTCGCCGTCTTCGGGCTCGGCGGCATCGGCCTCAGCGCGATCGCCGGGGCGGCGCTGGCCGGCGCCAAGCCGATCATCGGCATCGATCTTCGCCCGGAGAAGTTCGACGTCGCGACGAAGATGGGCATGACGCAGGCCCTGGACGCCGGCAAGGTCGACGTGGCCGCGGCGCTCAAGGCGGCGTGTCCCGCGGGCCTGGACGTCGCGATCGAGGCCACGGGCACGGCCAAGGCGATGCGCCAGGCCTTCACCTCGGTCCGCAGCCAGGGCGGCCGCGCGGTCATCGTCGGGAACGCCCGCCACGGCGAGATGCTGGAACTGGATCCCAGGGAGTTCAACCAGGGGAAGCGGCTGCTGGGCACCTGGGGAGGCGATACGGTGCCGCCCCGCGACCTGCCGAAGTATGTCCGGATGATCCGGGAGGGGAAACTGAAGGTCGCCCCGCTGCTGTCGGACGCCTTCAGCCTGGCCCGGATCAATGAAGCCCTCGATTCCCTGGAATCGGGAAAGACGCTTCGTCCGTTGGTCGATCCTTCCCTTGGCTAGTCCAACGCGCGTCATCGGCGTCGACTTCGACAACACCATCGTCTGCTTCGACACCATCTTCCACCGGGCGGCCGTCGAGAAGGCGCTGATCCCCGCCGACCTGCCTTCGTCCAAGACCTCGGTCCGCGACTATCTTCGCAAGGAAGGCCGGGAGGACGCCTGGACGGAACTCCAGGGCTTCGTCTACGGCGTCAAGATCCACGAGGCCGATCCCTTCCCGGGAGTGCTGGACTTCTTCTCTCGATGCCGCGACCTGGGGATCCGGTCGCTGGTCATCAGCCACAAGACCCGGCATCCGTTCCTTGGCCCGAAGTACGACCTGCACGAGGCGGCCCGGAAGTGGCTGAAGGATCGCGACTTCTCCGGGCTGACGGCCGACCGCGTCTTCCTCGAGACGACCAAGGCGGACAAGCTCGCGAGGATCGGCTCCGAGAGCTGCGGCTGGTTCATCGACGATCTTCCCGAGTTCCTCGCGGAAGCGGCCTTTCCCGCGGCCGCGTCGCCCGTCCTGTTCGACCCGAACGACGACCATCCCGCTCATACGTCCACCCGCCGCGCGCGTTCCTGGGCGGAAATCGGGAAGCTGCTCCTGTGACGTCCGTCGATCCCGCCCTGGCCCGATTCCTGAAGGCGGCGGGCATTGCGGATCCGGTGACGATCCAGCCGCTCCAGGGGGGCGCCAACAATCGGGTCTTCCGGGTCGATGCCGCGGGGCGCACGGTGCTGGCCAAGAAGTACTTCCGGCACCCGGCGGACACCCGGGACCGGCTGGGGGCGGAGTCGAGCTTCCTCGGGTTCTCCGCGGACCGGAGCCTGACCTGTGTCCCGAAGCTGCTCATGGTGGGGCGCCGGGAGGGCTTCGCGCTGATGGAGTTCATTCCCGGCCGCAAGCTGCGCCCCGGGGAGGTGACCTGGACGCACGTCGCCCAGGCGGTCGCCTTCTTTGTCGGCCTGAACCGCCATCGGACGTCTCCGGCGGCCGGCCGGCTGTCCGCGGGGTCCGAAGCCTGCTTCAGCCGCGAAGCCCATCTCAACTGCGTGGACCGGAGGCTCGCCCGCCTCGCGACGGTCTCCGGCGCGTCCGCCGTCGGAAAGGACGCCGTGCGGTTCATCCGGGAGCGTCTCGTCCCCGCCTGGGACTCCCTCTCCGCGAGGATCCGATCGGTCCGCGGCGGGTCGGCGGAATTGCCGCGGGCCGACCGCTGCATTTCCCCGTCCGACTTCGGATTCCACAACGCGCTGCGCCGAGCGGACGGACGGCTCTGCTTCCTGGACTTCGAATATGCGGGGTGGGACGACCCCGCCAAGACCGCCTGCGACTTCTTCTGTCAGCCCGCGGTTCCGGTGCCCGTCCGGTACCTGGACCGGTTCGTGGAGGGGATCTCAGAGGGATTCCGCCGGCGGGAGGCGCTGCGGGACCGTGTCCGGCTCCTGCTTCCCGCATACCGGATGAAGTGGTGCTGCATCCTGCTCAACGAATTCCTCCCGGTCGGCGGCGCCCGGAGGAGATTCGCCGCTCAGGACTGCGACCCCGAGCGGAGAAAGGCCGATCAATTGAAGAAGGCGAAGACCGCCTTGGAGGGAATCGACGCGTGAGCACGGAACGGAAGATCGTGGTCCTGGGGGCGAACTCCTTCTCGGGGCAGGATTTCGTCGACCTCCTCCTGGAGGACGGGCGCAACCGGGTGATCGGGGTCAGCCGTTCGCCGGAGCGGTCCGCCGCCTTCCTGAAGTACCGGGAGCGCGGGGACCTCTCGAAGTACCGGTATGCTCAGCTGGACATGAACCGCGACATGCCGAGGATCCTGGAGCTGCTCGACGCGGAGCGCCCCGAATGGATCGTCAACTTCGCCGCCCAGAGCGAGGTCGCGCCCAGCTGGGAGCATCCGGAGCACTGGTTCCAGACCAACACCGTCGCGCTGGCGAACCTGGTCAATCACCTTCGCCGGAAGGAGTACCTGCAGCGCTACCTGCACGTGTCTTCGCCCGAGGCCTACGGATCGTGCGAGGGAAACGTCACGGAGGACGCACCGCTGAATCCGAGCACGCCGTATGCCGCGTCGAAAGCGGCCGCGGACATGCTGCTGCAGGTCTACCGGAAGCAGTTCAAGTTCCCGCTGCTGACGGTGCGCGGGACGAACGTCTACGGCGCGCGCCAGCAGCTCTTCAAGATCATTCCGCGCACCGTCATCTATCTCAAGACGGGAAAGACGATCGAGCTGCACGGCGGCGGGAAGGCGATCAAGTCCTATATCCAGATCCGCGACATCTCCCGCGGGGAGCTGGCCATCCTCGAGAAGGGCGAGCTCGGACAGATCTACAATCTGTCTCCCGACCGCGGCATCGAGGTGCGCGAGGTGGTCCGTATCATCTGCGAGCGGATGGGCAAATCCTTCGGCGCATCGACGCGGATGGTCGAGGAGCGGCCGGGCCAGGACAAGGCGTACGTCATCGATTCCACGAAGGCGCGGAAGACCTTGGGGTGGACGCCGCGCGTGTCGCTGGAGGAAGGCCTGTCGGAAGTGGCTTCCTGGGTCGAGAAGTTCTGGCCGGAGATTTCCGCGATGACCCTGGACTACAAGCACCAGGCCTGACGGGCGCTCGTCTACATCAACGATCCATCGATGGTCTGCCAGACGTCGGGCGGCCGCATGCCGAGATCGCGTTCCAGTCGGCCCGTGTCCAGGGTGGTGTGATCGGGGGCGAGCGACGCCTCCAGGAGCTTGGCTCTTCCGTCGACGGGGCGGACCAGGCTTGCCGGGGCGCCCACCCGCGCCGCCAGGTGCAGGGCGATCTCCACGTACGTGACGTCCCGGGGACCGGAGACCTGGAAGATGCCGCCATGCGTTCCGTCGCCGAGCCGGCGAAGGACCTCGGTGACGAACGACAGCGGGACCGGGGACATGACTTTATCGCGGAACGCCTCGATCGGCTCGCCCGCCTGGAGCCGCCGAACCCAGTCCAGGAGCAGGGCCGGCTTCGGACCGAGCACCTTGGTGAGGCGCACGATCGAGTGGGCGCGGTTCAACCGGAGCAGTCCCTGCTCGACGGCCAGCTTCTGCCGCCCGTAGGCGGAATGGGGCGCGGTGGCGTCTTCCGGCTTGGCGAAGTCCTGACGGCCGTCGAACACGATGTTGGTCGACAGGAAGACGACCCTGGCGCCCTGGTCCGTCAGGCGGCGTGCGAGGGCGAGGGTGTGGTCGACGTTGACCTTCGCGGTTCCCTCGGGGTCGCGCTCGCACTGCTGGACCGAGGTGACGGCGGCGCAGAGGTAGGCGACCGAGACCGACTCGGGCAGGGCGGCGGTCGAGGGATCGGCCGACAGGTCGAGGGGGATGCGTCGGGGTCCGGCGGCGCCGGGCCGTCTCGTGGTTGCGAAGACGGCGTGCCCGTCCGTGGTCAGAACGTCGGCCAGCGCGCGGCCGATCATGCCGTCGGCGCCGACAATGAGGACGTTCATCCCTTGGAGATCACCTCGACCTTGGGATAGGCCACGATGAAGCGGCCGCCTTCGTCGAGGTACCGCTGGTGGTTCTTCATGATGGCCTTGGCGTGGACCCAGGCCAGGAGGAACACGTACGCGGGCTTCTTCTCGTACAGGGCGCTTCCCGGGACGATGGGAATGTGGTGCCCGGGGCTGTACAGCCCCTGCTTGGCGGGGCTGTCATCCGCGATGAAGTCCAGGTGCTGGCCGATGTCCAGCTTGTACAGGAGGGTCGTGCCGCCCCGGGACGCGCCGAAGCCCGCCACGCCCTGGCCCTTCTTCTTGGCGCCCGCGATCAGGTCGCCCAGGTCTTTCTTCATCTGGTCCAGCTGCTTCGCGAACTGCCGCAGCACGTCGGGCTTGTGGTAGCCGCGCTCGGCCTCGCTCCGGATGAGCTCTCCGACGCGCGGGGTGACGGGACGGGGCCCGCCGCGGAGCTGCGCGGTTCCGATGATCGACCCCCCCTGGATGCCCACGTGCTCGACGTCGACCAGCTCCATGCCGTGCCGCGCCAGGAACTCGGCCATGGGCTTCACGGAGTGGTAGCTCAGATGCTCGTGGAAGATCGTGCCCAGGAGGACCTTCTCGACCACGTCGACGAGATAGGACACTTCGAAGACGAAGACGCCGTCGTTGGCCAGCAGCGCGCGGATGCTGTCGGCCATGCCGGCGAGATCGTCCGCGTGCGCGAACACGTTGTTGGCGGTGACGATGCGGGCGGCGCCGCGCTCCTTGCGGACCTTCTGCGCCACCTCGGCATTGAGGAAGCTGGGGATCGTCTCGATGCCCGAGGCCGTGGCCGCTTTGGCCAGGTCGGTCGCGGGATCGATGCCCAGCACGGTCATGCCCGCGTTCTTGAAGCAGCGCAGCAGGGTGCCGTCGTTGCTCCCGATGTCGATGACCAGCGACTTGGCCGCAGGCTTCTCCCGGGCCAGGACGCCGTCGGCATACTCCTGGAAATGCTTCACGATGCCGGCCGAGCTGCCGCTCTGGTAGGTGTACGCATCCTTGAACATGAGCTCGGGGCTCACGATGTCGAGGAGCTGCACGTGGGAACAGGAGCCGCAATAGTAGAGGTCGAGAGGATACGTCGGCTGGACCTCGGAAATCTTCGCGGCCGGGACATAGGCGTCGGCGATCGCCGATGGGGGGATGGGGACCACCAGCTCCAGCGTGGCGCCGTCGCACAGCCGGCATGTCTTGCGCTTGAAACGGTCGGGCATAAGGTTGGCCTCGGAGGGAAATCCGGCGCGCCGGATCGTCAGTTCTTGAGGTACTGGGAGCGCAGGCCTTCCAGGTAGGCCTGGAGCTTCCCGTCGGGGCCTTCGGCCGGCGCCCAGGGCGCGAGCACGGTCCCGTCCTTCGAGAAGGGACCCTGGGTCACCTCCTGGAAGACGACCAGGTCCGTCAGCGCGATCAGCGTGTGGTAGGTGGAGATCGTATGCCGGTAGTAGAAGGCCTTGCCGGAGTTCAGGTCGCCCATCGGGATGACTTCCAGGATCGAGCCGTCGTTCCGGAACAGGAAGACGAGCATCTCTCCTTCGATGCAGTGGAAGGACTCGACCTTGCCGGGGTGGATGTGCGGCCGAAGCCAGTTGGACTTCGTCAGCGCCACCAGCATCTCATGGGTGCTGTCGTTGGGGCCGGGATGGGCGCAGAGGCGCGCGCGGCCGCGGGGGTTTTCCGAGGCCCGCGCCTTCAGGAAGTTAATGTTCTCCCGGTTCGCCCAGACGACCTGGCCTTCGGCCTGATAGACCTCCGGATTGACGGTGCGGATATTCACGGATTGATGATCCTCGATGGAATTGGAATAAAAAGATCATAGCGAGATACGCGGGGGAAGTCCACAGGCATAGTACCCGGAGGGTCGGGCCGGCCTTGTCGATCCTGGACGCTGCCGATAGAATCGGCTCCGTGCGGGTTCTCATCACCGGCGCCACGGGGTTCATCGGCTCCCACGTCGCCCGCGAGCTCCTGCGGCGCGGCCACGAGGTTCACGCCGTCGTCCGGCCCGGCAGCGACCGTCGGCGCCTCCGCGACGTCGAGTCCAAGCTCCGCCTCTGGGACGGGGAGATGGACGCGCTGCCCGTCGAAACCGACGCCGTGGTCCACCTGGCCTGGTACGCCGTGCCGGGCAAGTACCTGACGGCGTCCGAGAACCGGGACTGCCTGGAGGCGAGCCGCCGGCTCCTGTCGCGGGTGAAGGGGAGGGCGGTCTTCATCGGGACCTGCTTCGAATTCGAGCTGACCGAGAAACCGCTGCGGGAGGACAGCCCGACGAAGCCGATCACCCTCTACGCGGAGTGCAAGGACGCGCTGAGGCGGGAGGTGGAGGTGCGCCCGAACTCCGCCTGGGTGCGCTTCTTCTACCAGTACGGTCCGTGGGAGGATCCGAAGCGTCTGGTGCCGGCGGTGATCACGCAGCAGCTGCGGGGGGAGCCGAGCAAGGTGACCCCGGGCGAGCAGCGGGCGGACTATCTGCACGTCGAGGACGTCGCGTCGGCGGTGGCGTCGGTCGCCGAAAGCCGCTTGCAGGGCTGCGTCAACGTGGGCTCGGGGGAGGCCCCCAGCGTCCGGGAGATCGTCATGGCGATCACCGCGCTCGGCGGGCGGCCGGAGCTGATCCAGTGGGGCGCGTATCCCCAGAAGCCGACGGACCCGATGCTGATCCGGGCCGACAACACGAAATTGCGTTCCACCGGCTGGTCGCCGAAGTATACGCTGGCGACGGGGCTCCGCCAGACCTTCGAGTGGTGGCGCCGTGAGCTTCGAGGATGAGCGCCTGGTCCCGGAGGAGGCCGTCGAGGCCTCCCTCCAGGAGCACCTGGCGCGCTACCGCTTCGCCCGCGAGCACGCCCGGGGCCGGATCCTCGACGTCGCCTGTGGCACCGGCTACGGCACCGCGATGCTCGACGCCGTGGGGGTCGACCTCTCGATCCAGGCGCTCCACTACGCGAAGAAGCACTATTCGGCCCGCACCGTGGCGGCCGATGCCGCGCGGCTGCCCTTCGGCCGCGTCTTCGACTCGGTCGTGTCCTTCGAGACGATCGAGCACGTGCCCGACCCGGCCCGCTTCGTCGCCGAGTGCGCCCGCGTCCTGAAGCCGGGCGGAAATTTCCTCGTCTCGACGCCGAACCGGGAGCTCTGGTCGCCGCGCTCGGCCACGCCCCTCCAGCGCCATCATGTGAAGGAATTCACCCGGAAGGAATTCCTGGCCATCCTCAAGCCGTTCAAAGTACAGCTCTTTGGACAGATCCTTCTCGACCGCCGGGGCACGGCGCTCTGGGAAGGAAAGGAACTGGCGAAACGGGTGCTCCGCGCCTTCCTCCCGGTGCGGCGCTTCCGCCGCGCGGCGCAGCGGCGCCTCGGCGAACTCGAGCCCGACCCGAAATACGGCGTGCTTCCCTGCGGAACGCGCACGCCGGCGATCTTCGTCGCGCTCGCGCAGGGACCGTAACGCGCGCCCGGGTTGCGGCTCAACCGACAGTCAGGGACCGAGTTGGTGGGAGGCCATTTCGGGCCGCGAGGCGGTGGGCCGCGGTTTCGAAAAAAGTGGCACGGATTCCCCCTACCATCCGGGGAAACGTGTCGTATAATCCATGTAGGATGAGGGGTGTGGAGCGAAGGGGGAGGCAGCACTTCGCCGTTGTTCTTTGGATAACCAGCGTGAATCGACCGATCTGATCCTCCATCCGCGCCACCCGCACTCCGTGGTTCTCTCTCGTGCAGTCAGACCGCGCCGTTTCCCAACCTAGTCTTTTTTTCATGAGGGTGATATGGGACAGGATCTTGCGAACCGCCTGCTCGGAGTCATCGACAAGGCCCTCGACAAGAGGGCCTATCAGGAACTCCACTGGGAGGGCACGTTCGAAGACTATCTCAAGATCATCGCCGAGAGCCCGCGCGCCCTGCGCAACGCGTTCCAGCGCGTCTACGACATGATCCTCTCGTACGGCTCCGAGCCGTACAGCGAGAACCGCGAGTCCCTCATCCGCTACAACTTCTTCAAGGACCCGATGGGCGGCGGCAAGGACGCCATCTTCGGCCTGGAAGATTCCCTGACCCACCTGGTCAACGCGATCAAGTCCGCCGCCCACGGCTACGGCACCGAGCGGCGCATCCTCCTGCTCCACGGACCGGTGGGCAGCTCGAAGTCCACCATCGCCCGCCTGATCAAGAAGGGCCTCGAGGTCTACTCCCGCAGCCGCGAGGGGGCCCTCTACACCTTCTCCTGGAAGATCGGGGAGGGCGCCGAGGCCACCTGGGTCGAATGCCCCATGCACGAGGAGCCCTTGCGTCTCCTCCCCTTCGACGCGCGCGACATGATCCTCAAGGAAGTCAACCGGACCTACGACGGCGGCTACCCCCTCAAGGTGGAGGGCGAGCTCTGCCCGTCCTGCCGCAAGAACTTCTCCGACCTGATGGCGCATTACAAGGGCGACTGGCGAGAGGTCATCAAGCACGTCAAGGTCCGCCGCATCATCCTCTCGGAGAAGGACCGGGTCGGCATCGGCACCTTCCAGCCCAAGGACGAGAAGAACCAGGACTCGACCGAGCTCACCGGCGACATCAACTACCGCAAGATCGCCGAGTACGGCAGCGACTCGGACCCGCGCGCCTTCAACTTCGACGGCGAGTTCAACGTCGCCAACCGCGGCGTCATCGAGTTCATCGAAGTCCTGAAGCTCGACGTCGCCTTCCTCTACGACCTCCTGGGCGCCTCGCAGGAGCACGCGATCAAGCCCAAGAAGTTCGCCCAGACCGACATCGACGAGCTGATCATCGGCCATACCAACGAGCCGGAGTACAAGCGGCTCCAGAACAACGAGCTCATGGAAGCCTTCCGGGACCGCACCCTGAAGATCGACATCCCTTACAACATGAGGCTCGACAACGAGTGCAAGATCTACCAGCGCGACTACAACCCGGAGCGCATCCGCGGGAAGCACGTCGCGCCGCACACGCTGGAGATCGCGGCCATGTGGGCCGTGCTGACGCGCCTTGAGGAGCCCAAGAAGGCCAACCTCACCCTGATGCAGAAGCTGAAGCTCTACAACGGGAAGACGCTCCCCGGCTACACCGAGGACAACATCAAGGAGCTGCGCGACGAGACCCATCGCGAGGGCATGGAGGGCATCTCGCCCCGCTACATCCAGGACAAGATCTCGAACGCGCTCGTCAAGGTGGACGAGGGCGGCTGCGTCAACCCGTTCATGGTCCTGAACGAGCTCGAGGAAGGGCTCCTGCACCACTCGCTGATCTCGAGCGAGGACCAGAAGAAGCGCTTCAAGGAGCTGCTGGCCGACGTGAAGGGCGAGTATGAGGACATCGTCAAGAACGAGGTCCAGCGCGCCATCTGCGCCGACGAGGAGGCCATCAACCGCCTCTTCATGAACTACATCGACAACGTGAAGGCCTACACCCAGCGGCAGAAGGTGAAGAACAAGTACACCGGCCAGGACGAGGAGCCCGACGAGCGCCTCATGCGCTCGATCGAGGAGAAGATCGACATCCCCGAGAGCCGCAAGGACGACTTCCGCCGCGAGATCATGAACTACATCGGCGCGCTGGCGGTCGAGGGGAAGAAGTTCAACTACCGCTCCAACGAGCGGCTCCAGAAGGCCCTCGAGCTGAAGCTGTTCGAGGACCAGAAGGACACGATCAAGCTCACGAGCCTGGTCGCCGGCATCCCCGACAAGGACACCCAGGAGAAGATCGACATCGTGAAGAGCCGCCTCGTGAAGGGCTACGGCTACTGCGACACCTGCTCCAACGACGTGCTGTCCTTCGTGGCGAGCATCTTCGCGAGGGGGTCCTCTAAGGAATAACGACCGATGGATCGGACCAACACCTACATCAAGAAGATCGAGAAGGATCATGCCCGCTTCCGGGAGATCATCCGGGGGCAGATCCGGAAGGACCTGCGCAAGTACATCTCCAACGGGGAGATGATCGGGCGGCAGGGCAAGTACACCGTCTCGATCCCGCTGCCGCAGCTCCGCCTGCCGACCTTCCGCTACGGGTCCAACGACCGGTCGGGCGTGGGGCAGGGGCCGGGTGATGTGGGGACCCCGATCGCGCCGGGAGACCAGGACGGCCACGGCGGGCCGGGCGGCGACCAGCCGGGCCAGCACATCCTGGAAGTCGACCTGACGATCGCGGAGCTGGCCCAGATCCTGGGCGAGGAGCTCTCGCTCCCGCTCATCAAGCCCAAGGACCGCAGCTCGATTCTGATCGACCACGAGAAGTACACGGGCATCGCCCGCGTGGGGCCGGAAAGCCTCCGCCACTTCAAGCGGACCTACCGCGAGGCGCTCAAGCGCGCCGTCGCGACCGGCACGTACGACCCGACGAACCCGGTCATCATCCCGGTCCGCGAGGACAAGCGCTACCGCTCGTGGAAGGTGAAGGAGATGCCGCAGAACGCGGCGGTCATCATCTACATGATGGACGTGTCGGGCTCCATGGGCGACGAGCAGAAGGAGATCGTCCGGACCGAGGCGTTCTGGATCGACACCTGGCTGCGCTCGCAGTACAAGAAGCTCGAGACGCGCTACATCGTGCACGACGCGGCGGCCAAGGAGGTCGACCGCGAGACCTTCTATCACCTCAAGGAGTCGGGCGGCACGAAGATCTCGACCGCCTACCAGCTCTGCTCGGAGCTCATCCGCAAGGACTACAACCCGATGGAGTGGAACATCTATCCGTTCCACTTCTCCGACGGCGACAACTGGGGCAGCGAGGACACCAAGCGCTGCATGGAGATTCTGAGCGACGACCTGTTCCCGAGGGTGAACGTCTTCTGCTACGGCCAGGTCAAGAGCGCCTACGGCAGCGGCCAGTTCAAGAAGGACCTGGACGACCGCTTTCCGAAGAACGAGCAGCTGCTGACCAGTGAAATCCGCGACAAGGACTCGATCCCGGACTCGATCAAGGACTTCCTTGGGACGGGAAAATGAGCCAGCCCGCGAAGCATCGCGAGACCCAGAAGAAGGTGCTCAGCCAGGCGGACCAGCTCCGCCGGGCGCAGGACGAGATCCTGAAGTACGCGCACGCGTACGGGCTGCAGCCGTTCCGCACGGTCTTCGAGCTCGTCAGCCACGACGAGATGAACGAGATCGCCAGCTACGGCGGCTTCCCGACCCGCTACCCGCACTGGCGCTTCGGCATGGAGTACGAGGAGCTCCAGAAGGGCTACTCCTGGGGCCTGCAGAAGATCTACGAGCTCGTCATCAACAACGACCCCTGCTACGCCTACCTGATGAAGTCGAACATGATGGTCGACCAGAAGATGGTCATCGCCCACGTGTACGGCCACAGCGACTTCTTCCGGAACAACATGTGGTTCTCGCAGACCAACCGGCGCATGATCGACGAAATCGCCAACCACGGGACGCGGCTGCGGCGCCACGTGGAGCGCTACGGGCAGGAGAACGTCGAGGGCTTCCTCGACGCGGCGCTGTCGCTCGAGAGCCTGATCGACTACCACTCGGTCTACTCGCCGCACCGGCGCCGAGCGCGCTACGAGTTCGCCGAGGAGCATGAGGCCTCGGGGGTCCACAAGCTGAAGGCCCAGAAGGGCTACATGGACCGCTTCATCAACCCGCCGGAGTTCCTCGACGCGCAGCGCAAGAAAATCGAGGAGCAGTTCCAGAAGAAAAAGCGTTTCCCCGAGGAGCCCACGAAGGACATCCTCGAGTTCCTGATCGAGTACGCGCCGCTGGACAACTGGCAGCGCGACATCCTGTCGATCGTGCGCGAGGAGGCCTACTACTTCGCCCCGCAGGCGCTCACCAAGATCATGAACGAGGGCTGGGCGACCTACTGGCACGCGAAGATCATGACCGAGAAGGCCCTCAAGGAAGGGGAGGTCATCGACTTCGCCGACCACCATTCCGCGACGCTCGGCATGCGCCCCGGCGCCATCAACCCCTACAAGCTGGGGGTGGAGCTCTGGCGCTCGATCGAGGAGCGCTGGGACAAGGGCCAGTTCGGGCGCGAGTACGACGAGTGCGACGACCTGTCCGCCAAGCGGGCCTGGGACAAGAAGCTCGGGCAGGGCCGCGAGAAGATCTTCGAGGTGCGCCGGATCTACAACGACATCACCTTCATCGACGACTTCCTGACGAAGGACTTCTGCATCCAGCACAAGCTCTTCGTCTACAAGCACAACAGCCAGTCGAACCGCTACGAGATCGCCGACCGCGACTTCGAGGCGGTGAAGCGCAGCCTGCTGTTCCGGCTGACCAACATGGGCCACCCGGTGATCGTCATCCAGGACGGCAACTTCCGGAACCGCGCCGAGCTGCTGCTCAAGCACCGCCACGAGGGGGTCGACCTGGAGGTCGCCGAGGCCCGGGACACCCTCCGGAACATGCACCGGGTCTGGCAGCGGCCGGTCAACCTCGAGACGGTCGTCGACGACCAGCCGCGCCTGCTCTCCTACGACGGCGACAAGTTCAAGGAAGAGGACCTGACGTCGTCCGGCGCTTAGGCTGCGCCCGCAAGCCCATTCCTGCCGATCTAGTCCCCTGGAATGCGCGACTTGCTGCTGGCCGGCGCCGGGGGCTTCCTGGGGGCCGCCGCCCGCTACGGGCTCGGGATGGCGCTGAAACCCTGGACTACGTCCTTTCCCTGGCACACCCTGGCGATCAACCTCCTGGGCTGCTTCCTGATCGGCCTCCTGTCGCCCCTGGTGGGCCACCGGCCTTCCTGGTTCATATTCGTCATCCCGGGCATCCTGGGGGGCTTTACGACCTTCTCCGCGTTCGGCTATGAGACCGTGAAGCTGGCGGAGGGGGGCAGGGGGCTGGTGGCGGTCGTCTACGTCGTGGCGAGCGTGGGGCTGGGCCTCCTGGCGGTCTGGGGAGCCCGCTTTTTCGCCTCAATTCCGAAGTAGACGGGCGCCCAGAATTCGGTTTGACCCTCCCTCGGCAGAGTGGTACCATTCCGGGCAGATGGACGAAAAGCAGGCCCGTCTGGAGGCCATGGAGCTCGACAAGGAGCGGAAGATCCGCCAATACATGGAGCTCCAGGACCAGGCCGACGCCATGAACGAGCAGATCTACCGGGTCTGCTGCGACGTGGAGACGCTCAACGTCCAGATCGACGCTCTCAAGGCGGAGATCAAGAAGGCGGCCAAGGCGGCCGGCAAGGCCCCCAGCAATGGCGTCCACAAGTCCACCAGCGGCAACGGGAACGGCCACTCCCACTAGCGCAGTATCCCCACCCTCCCGCGGCATTGGCTTCATTCCAGGAAAAGAAAAAGGGCTCCCGTTTGACCGGGAGCCCTGTTTTAGAGCGGATGGACGGGCCGACTACTCGGGGATGATCAGCTCCATGCCGAGCTTCAGGAGCGAGCCCTCGTCCTTCAGCTTGTCCGGGTTGGCCTGGACGATCAGTTTCATCATGTCGTGGATGCCGATCTTCTTCTCCTTGGCGAACTTCTCGGCGATCTTCCAGAGGGACTGGCCTTCGGCGACCTGGACCGTCTTGGAGCCGGCCGCGGCGTGCGCCGGGGCGGGGCTGGTCGTGGCCACCGTGCCGGCCGAGGCGCCGTTCGGGGCCGCGGCCTTGGCGGGCAGGTCCGGCATCACCAGCTTGGCGCCCACCTGGAGCGTGTTGGGGTCCTCGATCACGTCCTTGTTGGCCTCGTAGATCTTCTGGTAGTGGCGCGAGGTGTTGTAGACCTTCGACGAGATGCCCGAGAGGGTGTCGCCGGACTGGACGGTGTAGATCTTCTTGCCGTCGACCGTCGCCAGGGACGCGTCGGACTTCTTGACGGGGGGAGCGGGGGTATCCTTCGGCTCGGCCGGCATGGGAGCCGGATCCTTCGCGACAACCGGCTCCTCCTTCTTCTCGGTCTTGGGCGGGAGGACGATCGTCTTGCCGACCCGGAGGGCCGTGGCCTTCAGGCCGGGGTTGGCCTCGAGGATCATGGCCGCGAACGAGGAGCTCCCGAACTTGGCCTTGGCGATCGAGTCGATCGTGTCGCGCTCCTTGATGACGTACTCTTCGGCGGTGGAGGTGATGCGCTTCTCGTTCTTCTCCTCGGTCGCCTTGATGCCGGTCTTCTCGGGGCCCTTGGGCGGCACGGGCTGCGCGAACTCGCGGCGGGCCCGCTCGTAGAGGACGTTGGCGTCATCCTGGGAGAGGCGCGGGGCAGGGGGCTCGGCGGTCCCGTTGGTCCCGACGATGGTCGTCGCCTCGCCGCCCGAGCCGGGCTTCGCGACGTCGTCCTTCGGCGTGGTCTTCTGATCCAGAACAATGAGCGCCACGAGCGCGGCCACGATGGCCGCCGCGATCCCGACCTTCACCTTGGTGTTCATCCCTGTCTCCTCTCTCCGCTCTCTCTCGAAAATTTATCGAACGACATCAAAATCGGTGTGATGGATGGAGTGAAACGGCGGCCTGGTGTGGACGGCCCCTCTCTCATTCTTCCCCCTGACGACACCGAGAGTATAGCGCGATCGGGGACGCTGTCAAGTTATAACTTATAATTTATCCATGTATGCGGAGAAAACAAACAGGTTGTTTTCTCCGCGTCTGCTACGATGGGCCGCGCAATGAATCGGTTCCAGAACTTCCTCGTCCGGGGAAGGGTTCTCATCATCCTCGGGTCCCTCGCCGCCGCGGGCGCCGCCGCCTGGCTCCTGCGCGACTTCGCCGTCGAGGCCGGCACCGACGTCCTCCTCGACCAGTCCGACAAGGACCTCGCCTTCTACAACCAGTCCCGTGCCGACTGGGAGACCGACGAGTACGTCATGATGTGCTTCCGGCGCAACGAGGGGTGGTTCACCCCCGCGTCCATCGATCTCCTCAACGAGTTCACCCGCAAGCTCCGGACCCTCCCGCACGTCCGCAAGGTCCTCACCATCACGGGCGTCCCGCTCCTGCGCAACCAGCCGCCCGTCATGGGCCTCCCCATGGCCGCGACCCTCGCCGATGCCCAGGGCAACACGAACCCGAAGGTGAACCTCGAAAAAGCCAAGGCCGAACTTCTGGGCCACACCCAGGCCCTGGGCAACCTGATCTCCCCCGACGCCAAGGACCTCTCCATCCTGGTCTACCTCGACGTCCCCGAGGCCCTGATGCGGCTGGAGCCCGAACGCAACCGCCTGCTCGGCTCGCCGCGCAGCGACGAGGTCGTCCGCCGCCTGGCCGAGATCGAGGCCCCGTACCAGGCCGGCATCCAGGAGACCAACGCCCGCCGCAACGCGCTCGTCGACGCCCTCCGCCGCTGCGCCGCGGAGTGGCGCCCGAAGCTCGACGAGTCCGTTCGCATGTCGGGCCTGCCGATCATCAACGTCGTCCTCAAGGAGCACATCAAGGCCGACATCGGCACCTTCGGCGTCGTCGCGCTCAGCGTCTTCTCGCTGACCTTCTTCGCGGTCTACCGGAAGCCGCGCTGGGTCGCGTTCCCCATCGTCAGCTGCATCCTCCCCGTCGTCCTGATGCTCGGGCTGATGGTCCTGATGGGGAAGAAGATGACCGTCATCACCTCGAACATGCCGGTGCTGCTCTTCGTCCTCACGCTCCCGTACACGGTCTACTTCATCGAGCGCTACCTCGAGCGGCGTTCCTCCGACCCTGCCGAGGACGCCGTCGTCTCGACGACGCTCGCGCCGCTCGAGATCTGGAGCCCCTGCCTCTTCAGCGTCCTGGCCACGATGGCGGGCACGGCCGCCCACATCCCCAGCGGCATCATGCCGGTCCGGACCTTCGGGATCATGATGACGATCGGGATGGCGTTCAGCCTCGCCGTCGTGATGCTGTTCTTGCCCTCGACGGTTCTCCGGCTCCCCGGCCTGCCGGGCCGCGCCGCGGGGCCGGCGCCCGAGCCGCGGGGGCCGCTCAAGGCGCTTCTGACCCTCGTCCTCCGCGCGCCCCTCGCCGTCGTCCTCTTCAGCCTCGCGGTCCTCGGGGTCTCCGTTTGGGGCATGACGAAGGTCCGCGTCGAGACCAAGTTCATCGACTACTTCCACCAGAAGAGCGAGGCGTACCAGGGCCTCGACTACATCGACAACCACATGGGCGGCACGACGCCTCTGGAGGTGATCCTCAGCTCCGACACGCCGGGCTTCTTCAAGTCCGCCGCCGGGCTGGCCGCCCTCGATACGGTGGGGAAGTTCTTCGACGGGGTGCCCGAGACCGGCAACCTGCGTTCCTTCAAGACCCTCGTGGACGAGGCTCGGAAGGCGCTGCCGCGCAGCAAGGACGCCGACCTCCTGAACATCGTGACCCGCCTGGCGAAGGACGAGGTCCGCGAGTTCTGCAACGCCGACTTCAGCAAGTCCCGCGTCCTCGTGCGGATGAAGGAGACGGCGCCGACGCTGAACCGCAAGCAGATCCTCGGCCGCCTCGGCGCCCACCTGGAGTCGCTGAAGGACGGACCGCTCAAGGGGGTCGAGGCCCGGCCCACCGGCGTCTTCCTGCTCTACGCCAACATGCTCGACACGTACTGGCCCAACACGAAGAAGACCTTCGTGCTGGCCACGGCGGCCATCTGGATCATGCTGACGATCCTCTTCCGCTCGCCGATCATGGCGGCGCTCGTGATCCTGCCCGAGATGCTGCCCGTCCTGCTGGTGCTCGGCGTGATGGGCTTCACGGGCATCGCGCTCGACATGGTGACGGTGATCATCGCGTCGGTGGCGCTGGGCATCGGGATCGACGCCGCCATCCAGTACGCGGTGCGCTTCCGCAACGAGCTCGTGCGCACGAACGGGGACATCGCCGAGGCGATCAAGCGCTCGCACGCCACGATCGGCCGCGCCATCCTGATCGCGACCTCGATCGTCTTCGCCGGCTTCGCGATGCTCTGCTTCTCGCAGTTCGTGCCGACGATCTACTTCGGCCTCTTCACCGGCCTCGCGATCCTCATGGGGCTCTTTGCCTCGCTGACGACTCTGCCGGCATCCTTCCTTTTGCTGCGTTATCCGCGCAAGCGGTAATCGCTGGAAGCAAGAAGCAAGAAGCACGAAGTAAGAAGTAAGACCTTTCCCCCGCGATACCCGGGAAAGGCGCTTGCTTGATTGTTGATCCTGGATTCTCCTCCCCCCGGGGCAGGGGAACGCCTGCTTCTTACTTCGTGCTTCCTGCTTCCGGCTGAGGGCAGACTCCTCCCCCGGAGGGGAGGAGGAGGTTTTTGCAGATGCCCGACTACTTCGTGACGGGGCGCTTGCCGCCGTACCACCAGAGGACCAGCGGCGACGCGACGTAGATCGACGAGTACGTGCCGACGATGACGCCGATCAGCAGCGGGAACGAGAAGTCCGCGATGCCGCCGCCCGTGGTCGCCGTGAAGCTGTAGAGCACGACCGCCGAGAGCCAGACCGTGAACGAGGTCAGGATCGTCCGCGACAGCGTCTCGTTGACGCTGTTGTTGATCACCTCCGCGAACGTGCTCTTCTTGTCGATGTGGAGGTTTTCGCGGATCCGGTCGAAGACGACGATCGTGTCGTTGATCGAGTAGCCGATGACGGTCAGGATCGCCGCGAGGGTGTTGAGGCTCATCTCGAAGTTGAGGCCCCAGGACTTCGGGATGATCGCGCCGGCGACGGCCGTGAAGCCGAGCGCGAAGAGCGCGTCGTGGATCAGCGCGACGACGGCCGCGACGCCGTAGCGCCACGAGTCGAAGCGGATCGCCACGTAGACGATCATCAGGGCCCAGGAAATCACCATCGCCCAGAAGGTGTGGTCCCGCAGCTCGCCGGCCACCGCGCTGCCGATCTTGCCGCTCGAAAGGAACGGGGTCGACGAGAGCTCTCCGCCCAGCGCGCCCTTGATCTCGTCGCGCAGCTTCGAGAGCACGTCCTGATCCTTCGCCACCTTCTCGGTGGGGGCGAACTTGAGCTTCTTCAGGCCCTGGGGCGCGCCCGGCAGCTCCTCGAGCGTGAAGAGCGGCTCGCCCTGGTTGTCCTTCTCCAGGAGGTCCCGGAGCTTGCCCGAGGAGGCGAGCTTCTTGCGCGTGTCGGCCAGGTTGAACTTCTCTTCCTTGACGTAGACGATCCAGCCCCGGCCTTCCTTCCGCCCGTCCAGCTTGCGCGAGTTGGGGTCGATCTGGGCGTCCGTCATCTCCTCGAAGGGCTCGCGGGAGAGGGAGTCATGGAAGACGTCCTGGATGTCCTTCTTGATGCCCTCGATGTTGTCGTCCGAGGTGCGCATCTGGAAGGTGCGCGACATGCCGCCGACGATGTTGCCCGAGGCCTTCGTCGCCTCGGGTTCCGCGACGGTCTGGATCTCCGCGTCGGCGTACTTCTGCGTGCCGTCCGCCTTCTTCAGGGCGTGGATGGCGCCGCGGACGCTGTCGATGGTCTGGGGCTTGTTCATGGCGAACGCGACGTTGGCGCCGCCCTTGAAATCGATGCCGTAGTTCTTCTCGCCGCGGGTGAAGAAGACGCCCATGACCGCGATCGTGCCGATCAGCGAGCCCATCACGCAGGCCTTCGCGACCTTCAGGAAGTCGATCTTCGGGTTGGACAGAAGCTTCATCATCTTCCACTCGGTGATGCCGCCGGCGAGCAGCATCTTGAGGAAGACCTTACCGCAGAAGAGGACGGTGAACAGCGTCGTCAGGATGCCGATGGCCAGCGTGACGGCGAAGCCCTGCACGGGGCCCGTGCCGAAGTAGTACAGCACGACGGCCGCGATGAAGGTCGTGACGTGCGTGTCGATGATCGTCACGAACGCGCGGTCGTGGCCGGTTTCGAAGGCCTGGGTCGCCGTCCGGCCCTTCGCCTGTTCCTCTCGAATTCGCTCGTAGATGAGGATGTTGGCGTCGACGGCCATGCCGATCGTCAGGACGACGCCCGCGATGCCGGGCAGCGTGAGGGTCGCGTTGAAGAAGGCCATGATGGCCATCAGGAAGACCAGGTTCAGGATCATCGCGATGACCGAGATGAATCCCGAGGTCCGGTAGTAGATCACCATGAAGAGCGCGACGGCCAGGACCGTGAGGCCGCTGGCCAGCAGGCCGCGGCGGATGGCGTCCTCGCCGAGCGTCGGGCCGACGAAGGTTTCCGACTCGGGCTTGCCGGGCCCGCCCGAGATCGAGCCGATGGGGGCGGGGAGGCTGCCGCTCTTGAGGATGATCGAGAGTTCCTTGGCGTCGTTCTGGTCCTTCGCGCCCGAGATCTGGCCGTGGCCGCGGAAGGAGGGCGACTGCACGGCGGGGGCCGACTTCACCTTGCCGTCGAGCATGATGACGATGAGACCGGGCGGGCGCTGGTTGTAGAGGCGCTCGGCCGCCTCGTCGAACATCTTGGCGCCCTCGGCGTTGAGGGTGAAGGACGTGACCCAGCGGGCGCCGCCGGTGGCGAGCTCCTGGCGGGGCTCGGCGTCCTCGATGTGGCGGCCCTCGATGACGGGCTCCCTGCGGACCAGGATCTGCGAGCCGTAGGCCTCGTACTCGCCGCCCCGGCCGCGCTCGGCGTTGTCCACCACCATCCAGCCGTCGGGGACGACCTTGTCCCGGTTGTAGCGCTCCTGCAGGTCCTTGGGCGCCGCGGCGTGGAGCTCCAGCTTGCCGGAGGTCTCGATCAGGCGCTTGTAGTCGCGGAGGGCGTCGGCGTCCACGCCGGCGAGCTGGATGACGATCTCGTTGTCGCCGTGGGAGTTGATCTTGGGTTCCTTGAGCTGCTTGGCCTCGACGCGGCGGCGGATGACGTCGGTGGCGGTCTTCGTCGCCTGCTCCTTGTTGCCGCTGAAGCCCTGGTCGAAGAGCACCTTGTAGCGGAGCTCGGCGCCGCCGGCCAGGTCGATGCCCAGGTTGATCTTGGCATCGGCGAGGAGCGGGATTCTGGGCTTGTTCGGAATCGGCGCCACGATGTAGGCGCCGATGACGGCGAGGATGACGATGGCGATGAATTTGACGCGCGTGTCCTGGCCCATATCGAGTCCTGAATTACGATATAACTACGTTTCCACCCAAGGTCGTACCGGTTGCCGGGGGAGGGGGGTCTGCGTCCGGGGCTAGCTCTTCTTTTCCGTCGTCTCGGGCTTCGGCTCCGCTTCCGAGCTCCCCGAGGCCTTGACGAGGCTTGCGATCGACTGCTTGCTCACCTTGATGCAGACGTCCTTGCGTTCGTCAATGCATAAGGTGAGATCCGGGTCGTCGGCCGTCACGTGTTTGACGATCCCGTAAATCCCCGCGTTCGTCAGAACCTTGTCGTTCTTCTTGAGATTCTTGATCATCTCGTCCCGCTCCTTGCGCTGCTTGCTCTGGGGACGCATGACCAGGAAGTACATCACGAGGAACATCATCGCGAGCATCGGCAGCATGCCCATGAAGCCGCCGCCGGGAGCCTGGCTGCCGCCGCCCGTGGGGGCCGCCGCGCCGTCCTGCACGAAGAAAAGAAGGTCCATAAGAGGGCCGCATTATACACAGGCGCCCCCCGAGTGGAAGCGAATTCGACCGCGCGCCGACGGTCCCGTCGCCGCGGGGCCGGGCCTTCCATGAGAAAATGAACCTGCCTATGGGGGCCGCGGCGACGCCTCCGCCCCGGGGAGATCGCCCATAAGCGCTCCCATTATGGGTTCATTCAGTCTTGACTTTGATGGGGGAGCCGTCTAGTCTGTTGGCCATGACGCAGGCCCCCGAGACCCGCCGGCAGCACCCCCGCCGAACGGTCAAGAATGTCGAGATGTTCTGCTACCGCGCGTCGCCGAGCGCCACCCCCCAGATGCGCCGCAACATCGGCGCCGAGATCCTGGACATCTCGCGCGGCGGCGCCCGCGTCCGCGTCAGCGAATCGGTGGGCCGCGGCGAGACCGTCACGCTGGAGCTGCGCGACCGCGCCTCCGGCGAGTCGTTCCGCGCCCGCGGGGAAGTCCGCTGGTCCACCGCGGCCGGCATCGGATGCCTCCTGGGCGTCCAGTTCAGCGAGCACTATACGCCCGTCGGCGACCGCGAGGCCTTCACGGGCGGCGCGGCCCCCGCGTCGAAGGCGGCCAAGGCCGAGGTAGCCCCCATTCTCTCCCTGTCGACGTCGGAAAAGCGGCAGGCGGAGCGCTTCACCCTCAAGGACTACAACGTCACCCTCTACCGGCAGGGCACCCTGGGCGCCCAGGGTCTGAAGCGCAACCTCGGCCGCAGCATCCACGACATCAGCCTGACCGGCGCCCAGCTGGAAGTCTCGGAGAGCATGGAGCCGGGCGCCCTGGCCCAGTTCACCCTGCACCTCAACTCGCTCTCGGATTCGCTCGACGCGCTGGCGGCCGTCCGCTGGTGCCGCCCCGATCCCGCGATCGCCGGCTCGAGCTACCGGGCGGGCCTCCAGTTCCTCAACCTCGGCGACGCCCAGCGCAAGAAGATCGACTTCATGCGCAAGTGGTTCACCAAGCCCAAGAAGAAGTAGCGGCCGGGGGATGCCCCTTCGCGCCGGGCTGATCGTCCTTCTTTCATTCGCTCTCCAGGACCCCGAGTCGCGCGTCCGCTTCGACCGCGCGGCCGGCGCCGAGATCGAGCTGCGCGGCCCCCTGCGGGAACAGGTCGACGCCGTTCTCCGAAACTGGCTCCTCAGGATGCCGGACGCAAACCCCGCCGTCCTCGAAATGTTCGCCGACCGCGACAAGAAGCCGCCGCGCAGCCTGCTCCCCTGGTCCGGGGAGTTCGCCGGGAAGTACCTGACCGGCGCGACGCAGGTGCTCCGCCTCACGGGGGACAAGGAGCTCAAGGAGTCGCTGTCGAAGTTCGTGGCCCGCCTCGTCAAGCTGCAGGACGGCGACGGGTATCTCGGGCCGTTTCCGAAGGAGAGCCGCCTCAGCGGGAAGGCCGCCAGCGCCGGCGGCGACACCTGGGACGCCTGGGGCCACTATCACCTGATGCTCGGGCTTCTGCTCTGGCACGAGGAAACGCAGGATCCGAAGGCGCTGGACTGCGCCGTGAAGATCGGCGACCTCCTCTGCCGCAAGTTCCTGCGCAGCGGCAGGAAGCTCGCCTCGATGGGAAGCGTGGAAATGAACCACGCGCCCGTCCACTCGCTCGCGCTGCTCTATCGGCGGACGAAGACCCAGAAATACCTCGACCTCGCGAAGCAGATCGTGGACGAGTTCCAGGAGAAGGGCGCGGGCGACTACGTCCGCACCGCACTCGCGGGGAAGGAGTTCTTCCAGGGCCCGAAGCCGCGCTGGGAAAGCCTGCACCCGATCCTCGGCCTCGCGGAGCTGTACCTGCTGACGGGCGAGGACAACTATCGGAAGGCCTTCGAGCAGATCTGGTGGTCGATCTGCCGCTACGACCGCCACAACAGCGGCGGCTTCTCGTCCGGCGAGCAGGCCAAGGGCGACCCCTTCGACAAGAGCCCCATCGAGACCTGCTGCAGCGTCGCCTGGGTCGCGCTCGGCGTCGAGATGCTGCGCCTCACGGGCGACTCGCTCGTGGCCGACGAGTTGGAGCTGGCGACCTGGAACGCGGTGGCGGGGTCGATGTCCCGCTCGGGGACCTGGTGCACCTACAACACGCCGATGGACGGACGCCGCGTGCGGAGCACGGACGACATCGCGTTCCAGAAGCGTCCCGGGAGTGAGGAGGTCAACTGCTGCAGCGCCAACGCGCCGCGCGGCTTCGGGATGATCAGCGACTGGGCGCTGATGCGCGCCGGCAAGGGGCTCGTGCTCAACTGGTACGGGCCCTCGAGCTTCGCGGCGACCGCGAACGGCACGAAGGTCGCGCTCAAGCAGGAGACCGACTACCCGCGAAGCGGGAAGATCGTGCTTGAGGTCTCCCCTGAGCGGGCCGTCGACTTCACGCTGCGGCTGCGGATCCCGCAGTGGTCGGCGGCGACTTCACTGAAGGTCAACGGCGCCGCCGTCGAGGCGAAGCCCGGCACCTATGCGGCGGTCGAGCGGACCTGGTCGCCGGGCGACAAGGTCGAGATCGAGCTCGACCTCTCCTTCCATTTCTGGGCGGGCGAGCGGGAACTGGGCGGCCGGACCTCGGTCTACCGCGGCCCAATCCTGCTCGTGCACGAGTCGAAGGGCGCCTCGCTGCCGCAGTTCTCGAAGGAGTGGCAGAAGCAGGAGAACCTCTGGACCGCGAGCGTGGCCGGCGCGTCGTTCGAGGCGACCTTCGAGGGCCCGGCGATCGTCTGGCGCGGGCGCCGCTTCGACGACGGCGGCATGGCCCGCATCAGCATCGACGGCAAGGAAGTGGACCGCATCGACCAGTACGCGCCCAAGAAGGGCGTTCCGTTCATCTGGGAGATGAACGGCCTGGAGGACAAGCCCCACAAGATGAAGGTGCACCTCCTCGAGGACAAGAACCCCGCGTCGTCGGGGCGCCGCATCACGGTAGGGAGCCTGACGTCGCCGAAGGAAGGACTGGCGCCGATGGAGGCGGCGGCCCTGAAGGCCCGGCTGCTGCCGGCGGAAGGAACCCTGCCGCCCCTCGTCCTGCTGGAGCTCGAAGGGACGGACCCGCCGCTGCGCCTGCGCGATTTCGCGACGGCCGGGGAGGGTGGCCGAGAGTACGCGTCCTGGCTCCCGATCAGCGGCATCCGTCCCGTGCCCTTCAGCCCCGAGAACCCCCTTCGCACCACGAGACCGCCGAAATAGCGGGAGGATTCCCGCTCTCGTCCGTATCTGAACCAAGAACCAAGAACCACGAACCAAGAACCACGACGCGGATCGTTCCCCCTCCCTGCCTCCTCCCCCCCGGGGGGGGAGGGACGGAGGGGGGCCCTCCGATTCGGTGTCCGGTGTTCGGTGTGCGGTATTCGGAAGACCAACAGAGAGGCGGCTTCCACGGCCGATATTTGTATAATCGCTACGCATCTTATGAGCAAACCTGGGTCGGGGCTCAAGGTGCAGTTGCCGTGCACCTTGCTTCGCGAAGTGGCCGTGCTCGACGGCTATCTCGGCGCCGCCGGTCCAGCCCACGTCTTCCTGGCCAAGCTCAAGAACCTGCCCGCCCTCATCGGCGAGATGATGATCGCCGGCGAGAGCGACCCGAACTTCTTCCAGATCGACTACAAGTTCACCATCGGGAAGGGGCCGGTGGAGGACGAGGCCGTCGTGAAGGCGATCCGCGATCGCGCGGACGTGCTCTGGAAGGAGTTCCGTGCTCAGGCCGCCGTCGACGCGGACGCCGCCCTCAAGCTGCGCGACCACTACCTGCGCATGATCGACGCGCGCCTGCTGCAGAACCCCGGCCTCACCGTGAAGGCGCCCGCGCACCAGGGGGGCACCAGCAAGGACAGCGACCGCCTCATCAGCGAGGACGTCTCGCTGCGGAAGCTCAACCATCGGAACATCGTGCGCCGCTACGCCCGCGTGGACGACCCGACCCTCGGCCCCTGCGTCCTGCTGGAGCACGTGCAGGGGAAGACGCTGGACCGCATCTGGCGGCGCCGGCAGGAGAACCGCGTCGGGCCGCTGCCGCTCGCCGCGGTGGCACACATCGCGTACCAGCTGGGCCACGCGCTCTCGCACGCCCACCAGCAGGGCGTCTTCCACGGCGAGCTCCACCCCGCGAACATCCTGATCGAGGAGGTCCCCGCCGCGAAGGCGAAGGGCGTCGTGAAGCTGACGGGCTTCGGGGGCGGCGGCGCGGGCGGCGCCAGCGCGCTCCCGTACTCGCCGCCGGAGCTGATCCGCGGCGACAAGCCCAGCGCCGCGAGCGACGTCTACCAGCTGGGCTCGACCCTCTACGTGCTCGCGACCGGCCGGCTCCCGTACGAAGCCGGCAGCCCCGACGAGATCCGCGACCAGATCCTCCTCGGCGCCACGCATCCCACGCGGGTCCACCACCTCCGCGGCGAGATCGCCCCGCGCTTCGAGGCCCTGATCGAAGGCGCGCGCGAGAAGGACGAAGCCAAGCGCTGGCCCCTTCAGAAGGTCGTGGAGGAGATGACGCAGCTCTACACCTCGAAGGGCTTCTCCCTCGACGACGCGCCCCGCGGGAGCATCGCCGAGGAGCTGCTGGTCCGGGTGCAGACCGACCTCGCCCTCAAGGACTACTACCGCGCCGTCGAGGCGCTCGACCTCTCGAAGGACTTCCTCGACGGCGTCCCCAAGGAGAAGGTCGACGAGATCCGCCGCAAGTACGAGACGCTGAAGCTGGCGGTCGAGCCGTACCGCGAGGCCGTGGAGCAGCTCAAGACGGTGCAGCGCAAGCACATCGCGCCCGTCGACCACCTGATGGAGGAACTCTACAGCCGCTACGGCGCCAACGAACCGCTCCTCACCGACGAGGACAAGGGCATCACCAAGATGGAGAACGGCGACACGGTCATCATCAAGCGCTCGCTGATCGACGGAATCATCCAGCACACCTCGGCGGCGATCCAGGCGCTCGCGGGGATCAACGCCGAGCTCGTGGGCGACATGCACCACCGCATGGTCGACCGCGCCAGCTCCCAGGAGGAGGCCTGCCACGACCTGGCCAAGCGGCACATTCCGTTCGGCGAGGACTACCGGCAGGCCGAGGATTAGCGCTTCATCGATCGCTAGATCCGACGGGGGGCGGCCGCTATAATGCGCAGCCTCTTCAACAAAGGAGCGCTCTCCCATGGCTAAGCCCGCGCTGTCGGACGTCGCGAAGAAACTCCGCAAGTTCGACCTCTCCAAGGTCAATGCCCTGGTCGGGCTCGACGGCTTCGTCGACCTGATCATCGACGTCGTCGACAAGCGCACCGGCCCCGAGACCTACACGCGCGTCGAGACCATCGGCGAGCTGGGCAGCCGCATCTCGCGCGCCGCCGGGCTCTCGAGCAACCTGGAGCTCGTCGTCCGCCAGGAGAAGCTGGGCGGCAACGGGCCCATCATGGCCAACGCCATGATCGAGGCCGGCGTCGCGGTCACCTACGTCGGCAACCTCGGCCGCCCCGCGGTGCATCCGGTCTTCGCCGACATGGCGAAGCGCTGCAAGGCCTGCTTCAGCCTCGCCGCGCCCGGCACCACCGACGCCCTCGAGTTCCGCGACGGCAAGGTCATGGTGGGGAAGCACCAGTCCCTCAAGGAGGTCACCTACGAGCGCATGCTCGAGGTGGTGGGCAAGGACAAGCTCCGCGAGATCTGGGAGAACTCCCAGCTCATCGCCCTGACCAACTGGACGATGCTGACCGCGCAGACCGAGATCTGGAAAAGCCTCCACAAGGACATGGCCGGCGCGAAGTCGCGCTCCGGCGCGATCCTCTTCACCGACCTGGCCGACCCGGAGAAGCGGGCCGCGAAGGAGATCTCGGAGGCGGTGCACTTCCTGAAGAAGTTCCGCAAGTCCCACCGGGTCGTGCTCGGCATGAACCTCAAGGAGAGCATGGAGATCAGCAACGCGATCGGCCTCAAGCTCAAGCCCGAGGACCTCGAGGCGAACGCCGCCACGCTCCGCAAGGAGCTGGACCTGGACGGCGTCGTGATCCACCCGACCCGGAACGCCGCCTGCGCGACGGAGAAGGGGAGCGCGATCCTGGACGGCCCCTACTGCCAGAACCCGAAGCTCACCACCGGCGCCGGCGACAACTTCAACGCCGGCTTCTGCATCGGACTGCTCGCGGGCCTGGAGCCCCAGGAGATGCTTGCCTCCGGCGTGGCCAACTCCGGCTTCTACGTCCGCAACGGCCGCTCCGCCCAGGCCAAGGATCTCCCCGCGTTCCTGGAGCAGTGGGAGAAGAACTACGGGGACCCGGCCTTCTAGGACGCAGGAACAAAACGCAGCGTCTGTTTTGTTAATGCGGGGGGGAGGGGCCGGCCGGGCTCTGCCGCGGGGCTAAGGTGGCGATCCAGACGGCGCCGATGCCCCAGCAGATCATCGGGGTCAGGGACACTCCCAGGATCGTGGCCCAGAAGCGCGCGTGCCCGTCGCGCGCCAGCAGGACGGACTCCTCCCCTTTGAGGACCTCGACCTTCTGCATCTGGACTTCGAAGGCCCAGAGGCCGGCGGTCGTGCGCGTCTTCAACAAGCGGTCCCCGGGGTGGGCCCAGCGGTCCAGGCCGGGGAACGTGGGGAAGGCCTCGTCCCAGCGGTATGATGCACCGCGGACCATCGGGGCGTCGGGCGTGTTCCCGGCGCTCATCTTGAACAACTGACCCTCGGCACCGACGTCGTACACGTCCTGGCAGGAGTGCATCGACCCCAGCATGACGGCGAGGATGGCGCCCGAAAGCAGCCCGGAGACGACGCCCCAGGCCTTCATGAACCGTTCACTTTATTTTGGGTATTTGGGACGACCGTTCGTCGTAGATAGGCCAACTGGAACGGCGGGTTGACCGGGCACTTCCCCCAAAGGAGGATGCCATGAAGAACCATCTCCTTGTCCCCCTGTCGGGCACCCCGGAATCGGAGTCGGTGCTCCTGCACCTTCCGCGGCTGGCGCGGCGCGGATCGACCGTCACGCTGCTGCGCGCCGAGATGCCCTCGGCCCTCGAGGGTTATACGGACTTCAGCGATGCGGCGCTGAGGCATGCGCGACATTACCTGGAAGACGTCCGCGAGCGGCTCTCCGATCTCGACGTCCGGGTCCGCGTCGTCGCGCGCATCGGATCGCCGGCGGAGTGCATCCTCGAGGTCGCCCGCGAGGTCGAGGCGACGGCGATCCTGCTCTCCGGCAGCCACCGTGCGGGCCTGTCGCGCTTCTTCTTCGGAAGCGTGGCCGGAACGGTGGTCAAGCACAGCGCCGTGCCTGTCCTGGTGATTCCGGCCGGCGCCGGGAAGGTTCCGGCCTTTCAAATTTCCTGAGACCGTCCGCGACCCATGTCGTAGATAGGCCGCAGGAATAGGGGGATGGATGGCTGACTTCTACCAGACCGGCGTCATCAGTACGCTGCACCGCTACTCCAACTCCGCGGAAAAGCTGGAGAAGATGGAGGCGGAGCTCAAGCGCTTCTCCCGTCAGCAGCCGGTGACGCTGCTGCTCCCGAGCCTCTGGTCCGAGTTCGAGGGCCCCGCGATGCCGAAAATCGTGGAGCAACTCCGCTCGGTGAAGTACCTGCGCCAGATCGTCCTCGTGCTCGACAATGCGAGTCCGGAGCAGTTCCGCCGGGCGCAGGGATTCTTCAAGGACTTCCCGACGCCGGTGCGGATCCTCTGGAACGACAGTCCCCGGATCGTGCAGCTCTACCAGATGCTGCAGAACAACAATATCTCGGCGGGGCCGCAGGGGAAGGGCCGCTCGGTCTGGATGGGGATGGGCTACATCCTCTCCGACGAGAAGAGCTACGCGATCGCGCTCCATGACTGCGACATCCTGACGTATTCGCGGGAGCTCCTCGCCCGCCTCTGCTACCCCGTCGCCAACACCAGCATGTCCTACGAGTTCGCGAAGGGCTACTACGCCCGCGTGAGCGACCGCTTCAACGGCCGGGTGACGCGGCTCTTCGTGACGCCGCTGGTGCGCACGCTGGAGAAGATGGCGGGCTACGTCCCGTTCCTCGTCTTCCTCGACAGCTTCCGCTACCCGCTGGCGGGCGAGTTCGCCATCACGACCGACCTGGCCCGCATCGTGCGCATTCCGAGCGACTGGGGCCTCGAGGTCGGCATGCTCTCGGAGGTCTTCCGCAATTGCGCGCCGCGGCGCATCTGCGAGGTGGACCTCTGCGAGACCTACGACCATAAGCACCAGGACCTCTCGAAGGATAATCCGGAAGCGGGTCTGAACCGGATGGCCGTCGACATCGCCAAGCACCTGTTCCGCACGCTGGCCAGCGAAGGGGTCTCGATTTCGGACGGCTTCTTCAAGAGCGTGAAGGCCGCGTATCTGCGGGAGGCCCAGGACGCGATCCGAAAGTACGACGACGACGCGCGGATCAACGGCCTGGCCTTCGACCGGCACGCGGAGGGCACGGCGGCGGAGATCTTCGCCAAGTCGCTGGAGATGGCCGGCGCGGCGGTGACCGAGGACCCGCTGGGGACGCCGCTGATCTCGAACTGGAACCGGGTGACGAGCGCGATTCCCGAGTTCCTGGAGATGCTGCGGTCGGCGGTGGAGGACGACAACAAATAACCCTGAGCGTTTTTGATGACACATTTTTTATGCTCAGGGATCAGGGTAGAGAGGGTATAGTAATGCAGAGGACCGAGGCGATCTTCCCAAGCGCGACCGCGCCGGGACGCCCCTCCGGCCCTCTTCAGCACCCGCCTTCCCGGACGACTTCTTCAACTCCATGAACGGTTCCCGTTCCTGCCGTTCAGGAACGGCTTGCGGTAGAGGGGTATGGGGGGATTTGAGATGAGCGAGACGCCGGCCTTCGTCCTCTTCGGGACCTGCGATCCCGATGCCACCCGCTTCACGCGCGAGCTCCTGCGCCGCCAGGGCCTCGATGTCTTCTCGACCGCCTCCTCCCGCGAGCTCCTCGAGGTCGCCCGCCGCCGCAGCCCCTCGGTCGTCGTCCTCGACGACGCCCTCGACCCCGTCGGCGGCCAGGTCCTCATCGAGCTCCTCCGCCGCATCTGCCCCGAGGCGCGCGTCGTCCTCATCCTCGCCGCCGGCGCGCACGCCGACCGCGAACTCGACCAGCCCCTCGTGTGCCCCCTGAGCTCCCCCGTCTCCGAACAGGATCTGGGCGTCGTCATTACCGCGGCCCTGCGCGATCATCGCCCTGCTCGCGCCGCCGCCGCGCCGCCGGTAATTTTTTGCGTCGATGACGATTCCCTTTTCCTGAAAAGCCTGGTCCGCATCCTCCGCCGCCGCGGCTACTCGGTCGTCGGCTTCGAGAGCCCCGAGAAGGCCCTCGAGGGCGTCCCGATCCACAAGCCGTCGCTCGTCTTCATCGACGTGCTCATGCCCGGCATGAACGGCCTTGACCTGGCGTCGGAGCTGAAAGAGGAGTACGGGGAGAAGCTCCCCTTCGTGCTCCTCTCTGCCAGGAGCTCCGACGAGGAGATCGCCGACGGGTATCGGACCGGGGCCCGCTACTACATCACGAAGCCCTGCGAGCCGGAGCGCGTCGTCAACATCGCGGACTACCTGCTGCGCGACCTCGGGCCGCGCGAGCGCGAGGTGATCGGCTCGAAGCTGTGAGGACAGGATGGCGACCCAGGTGAAGCGTCCCGAGGGAAGGACCGGAGTCGACCGGAAGACCGTCGTCATTGTGGACGATCAGCCGGAGATCCTGGTCGCGCTGCGCCGCCTGCTGCGCGACGAGCCCGTCGAGGTCGTCACGTTCGCCTCCGCCGCGGAGGCGATGTCTTGGATCGAGTCGCACCCGGTCCACCTGATCGTCACGGACGAGCGCATGCCCGACATGCGCGGCACCGACCTCCTGGAGCAGGTGCGCGAGAAATACCCGGACACGCTGCGCGTCGTCCTCACCGGCTACCCCGGCAGCTCCACCGTGCAGCACGGCCTTTCCGAGGCCGTGGACTGGCTCGTCAGCAAGCCCTGGAACAACGACGCGCTCCGCCTGACGATCCGCCAGCTCCTCGAGGAAGGGCCGGCAAAACGACCCCGGCGCGGCGCGACACCGAGCGCCGGTCCCTACGGCCAGAGCCTCTTCCGCGCGCTGGTCGAGGGCGTGAAGGACTACGCGATCCTCATGGTCTCGCCCGAGGGACGGGTCATGAGCTGGAACGTCGGAGCGGAGCGGATGACCGGCTTCGCCGCCGAGGACATCCTGGGCCGCCCCTTCTCGATCCTCCACACCCTGGAGGACCTGGAGGCGGGGAAGCCCACGCGGCTCCTCACCGTCGCGCTGGAGGAGGGCCGCGTCGAGGACGAAGGCTGGCGCCTGCGCAAGGACGGCACGCGCTTCTGGTGCAACGTCGTGATGACCGCGGTCCACAGCCCCGAGGGCCGCCTGGTGGGCTTCGCGAAGGTCACGCGCGACATGTCCGAGCGGCGCCGCGCCGACGAGGAGAAGGGGCGCCTCAACGCCCAGATGCTCCAGGGCCAGAAGCTGCAGGCCATCGGCCAGCTCTCCGCCGGCATCGCCCACGAGATCAACAACCCCGTCGGCTACATCCTCTCGAACCTCAACACGCTCGGCGAATACTGCCAGGACCTCCGCCGCCTCCTCCGCGCCGCGGCCGTGGCGGCCGATGCGGACGCCCACGGGCAGAGTCCCGCCGAGGCCCTCAAGGAGTTCCGCCGCATCGCGGAGGACGTCCACGCCGAACACCTCATCGCCGACCTGGGCGACGTCGTCTCGGACTGCAAGCTCGGCGGCGAGAAGATCCGCGACATCGTCCGGAGCCTGCGAGAGTTCTCCCATGTCGACGAGGGAGCGCTCCGGCCGACCGATCTCAACAAGTGCCTCGACGATGCGCTCCGCATCTGCTGGAACGAACTCAAGTACAAGGCCGAGGTCCAGAAGGACTACCAGCGCGACCTCCCGCTCGTCCCCGCCTACGCTCAGCGGCTCGGCCAGGTCTTCATCAACCTCCTCGTCAACGCCGGCCAGGCGATCGAGAAGCGGGGCCAGATCCTCCTCACCACGCGGGTCGAGGAGGGCTTCGCCGTCGTCCGCATCCGCGACACGGGCCGCGGCATCGCCCCCGAGCACCTGGGCAAGATCTTCGAGCCGTTCTTCACCACGAAAGACGTCGGCACCGGCACCGGTCTGGGGCTCCACGTGGCCTACAAGATCGTGACCGCGCATCGGGGCCGGATCGAGATCAAGTCGGTGCCGGGGCAGGGTGCGGAGTTCACGGTTCGCGTGCCGCTGGACGGCCCGCGGGACTCGATGTAAGGAGGCCGCCATGTACGCCACGCAGCGAGCGGACGCGCCCCTGGGGAGCCTGTACCACTGGCACACGGTCCTCATCGTGGACGACGATCTCGAGATTCTCAAGGCGCTGCGGCGGTCGCTGGACCGCGAACCCTACGACCTCGTGACGACCGACCGGCCGGCCCTCGCGCTCGAATGGATGGGGCGCAAGAGCATCAGCCTGGCGATCAGCGACCAGCTGATGCCCGGAATGGGCGGCGACGAGTTCCTCGAGGAGGTGTGGCGGCATTCGCCCATGACGGGACGCCTCCTCCTGACCGGCCACCCGGAGCGGGTCCTCCAGATCCCGAAGTCCCGGCGCTGCCTCATCCAGGTGATGACGAAGCCCTGGGATGACTACCAGCTGAAGCGGACGATCCGGAACCTGCTGCGCGAGCGGGAGGGGGCGACCGAGTAACACTCCTGTGGAGGGCGACGCCATGAATCGGACCATCGAGCGTCACGTCGTGGTGTGCGTGGACGACGAGCCCGCGATCCTGTCGGCCCTGAAGCGGTCGCTGCGCACGGAGCCCTACGAGCTCCTCACCACGGACGACCCGGAGAGCGTGCTCCGCTGGGTCGGGACCCGCGACGTCAGCCTGGTGATCACCGACCAGCGCATGCCCCGCATGGAGGGGACGGAGTTGCTCGAGAAAGTGTCGAAGCGCTCGCCGTCGACGGCCCGGATCATCCTGACGGCCTACGCGGGAGACACGATCGGCACCCCCGGGCTGCGCACCTGGACCGAGTGCATGATCAGCAAGCCCTGGGACAACGGGATGCTGCGGAAGACGATCCGGCAGCTTCTGGGGGAGCGGGAGCTCGACCTGAGGCAGGAAGAGGAGGACAAGCAATGAGTAAGCCGCCCGTGATCCTCCAGGCCGACCGCAAGCTCGGCGAAACCCGGCCGCTTCGCACCGACCTGCGCCGGCGGGGCGCGACCGTCGTGATGGCCGAGGCGGTGGAGCAGGCCATGAGGCAGGCGCTGCTGACGCCGCCCGACGTCATCATCCTCGACGACGACCTGAGCCGCGGCAGCGCGTGCGACCTGGCCGAGTACTTCCGCTCGACCGTTCCCGACGCGGAGATGATCCTGCTTTCGTCGCGCGCCGAGTCCATGACGCGCGGGATCGGCCTGGGCCTGCTCTACCACGGGCTGAGGCCGGTGTCGAACGCCACCCTGATGGATCTGGTCGAGCAGGCGCTGCCGGGCCGGCTCCTGCCGCTGCCGTCGACGCCGCGTCCGGGCCCCATGATCCTCTGCGTCGACGACGACCGGCCGATGCTCCAGTCGCTGGCCCGCCTGCTGCACCGGCACGGCTACCGCGTGTCGACCTTTGAGGACCCCGAGCTCGTGATGACGGCCATTCCGGACGTTGCGCCCGACCTGGCGCTGGTCGACGTGGCCATGCCGGGCCTCGACGGGCGCGAGCTCTCGCGTCGGATCCGCCAGCAGTACCAGGGCCGCTTTCCGATCGTCATGCACAGCGCTCGGACGAGCGACGCGGACCGCTGGTCGAGCTTCCGCCACGGCGCGGACTACTACCTGCCCAAGCCCTGCGAGCCGCACCAGCTCCTGGACGTCGTGGATTTCTACGCGGACCGCCTGGACGCCGAGGAGCGGCAGTTCCTGGAAGCCAAGATGTGATCCCGATCGCAAGAAAGAAGGGTGAATGGAGTCCAGTAAGAGCGTTCTCGAGGAATCGGTGACGCAGCAGCGCCAGGTCGTGATCTGCATCGACGACGACGCGCCGGTGCTGTCGGCGATCCGCCGCCTGCTGCGCCACGAGCCCTACGAGGTCATCACGACCGTCGACCCGGCGGAAGTGATCCAGCTCGTCGGCTCGCGCGATGTGAATCTCATCATCGCCGACCAGCGGATGCCTCAGATGCTGGGGACGGAGCTCCTCAAGACCGTGCGCCAGCGCTCTCCCGACACGATCTGCGTCATCCTCACCGGGCACGCGGACTTGAGCGACATCGCGGGGGCCATGAACGACGGCGCCGTCGACCGCCTGATCCGCAAGCCCTGGGACGACTCGGACTTCCGGAAGTTGATCCGGGACCTCCTCGAGCGGCGGGGTGCTGAAGGTTTCCTGGGGGAAGGGGACGCGCCGCGTCCGCCCGCGGAACGGGTGCTCCGCCGCCTCGAGTGCGGCGGCCGCCGGCCCGACGACGTCCTACGCGAGATCACCGAGACCCTGGAGGGCCCCGACGGGCCTCCTCCGCGGGTCGTGTTCACGTTCGACAACCTCATGGGACTGAACGGCTCGCTGAACCTCCTGCTCTCCGCCGCGGTGGAGCGGATCGTGTCGCGGGGCGCGCGCGCGGCGCTGGTGGACGGCAGCGGGACGGCCGGGACCTTCCTCGAACTGGTGGGCGGGCGCCTGCCGGTGGTCGTCTACCGGAGCGTCGACGAGATGGGTCCGCCCAAGCGAGTGCTCGTCGTGGAGGCCAAGAGCGAGAACCTGGAGTACCTGCGGGCGCTGATCGAATCGGCGGGCCACGAGTGCGACGCCGTCAGCTCGGTCGGCGAGGCAATCCAAAGGCTGTCCGCGACGGCCTACGATCTCGTGCTTCTGGACCTGGTCCTGCCCGACGCCGAAGGCATCGAGGTGGCGCGCCACATCCTGGAGCGCGGCCTGACGACGCCGGTGATCGCGATCTCGGGGCTGCTGGACCGCGCGTCCGGTGCCCCGGAGGCCCACGGATCCGCGCCGCGTCCCTACAGCGCCCGCGAGATCCTCGACGCGATCCGCAACAGCTGAAATCCACAGATTCCCTGAACCTCGGCGGATTTCGTCCGTCATAATCAGGGTATGAGCATCCCTCGCAGGACATTTCTCCTTCAGGCGGGGACGGCCGTGGCCGGCCTTTCGTCGCTCGGGTGCGACGGCAAAAGCCCGGGTTCGAGCGCGGGGCAAAGTGCCGCCCCCGCAGCTCCTTCCAAGAAACCTCAGGCGCTTGTGGACGCCCTGGCGCGGATGCGGTCGGAGAACAAGGTCGGCATTGCTCTGCGCATCCCCACGAATCCGGACAGGCGCCACGACCCCGGCCATGCGTTGCAGGCCGTGATCGAGGCGGAGAGCCCGGAAGCGCGCGACGCGCTCTCGGAACTTGTCGTCGTTTGCCTCGAGAGTCCCGTTCTGGACAGCCATCTGGCATCCGTCAACCCGGCCCACGACCTCATCCTCTTCGACGAGGAGCTTCGGGTGGTGGCCGGCCGGACCTTCAACTTCAGAGAGAACTGGAACGGCTTGTCCGCCGCACTCCTGAATTTGGCACATGGATCCGACGGCTCCCGCCTGGAGCAGCGCGCGAACGCGATCCGAGCCAAAACCGATCCGGACGTCCTGGCCAGCTTGGATCGCCTCGCCACGAAGGACGGGGATCCCAATACGGACACGGCCGTCCTCGTCCTCGAAGCGCCGCGGATCGCTCCACTCCTGATCCACACGCTGACGAAGGCCACGACCGCGGCGCGGCAGCAGGCCCTGCGGAACGTGATCGACACGTACGTTGCTTCGTCCAAAGCACCGTCCCCTGGTCCGAAACAGCTCTTCGGGGTCGAGATGGGGCCGTTTCGCGGGGGCTGCGGAGATGACCCCTGCCTCGAACAATCCCAAAGTCAGATTGATAGCAGGATCCAGGTCGCCTGCGGGATGGCCCGCAGCACCCCGAACTCCCGATCCTTCATCAAATACCTCACCCAATGACCAGGCGTCTGGGAGTCGGACTTCCGCTGTACTCCGACGTCGAGTACCTCGAACTCGCCCGGGGCCTCCTCGAGGACGAGGCCGACTTCTTCGAGGTCAACCCCGAGACGCTCTGGCGCTCCGAGCGGGGTGCGCTCGTCCGCAACGACTACCACGCGCTGTTCCGACAGGTTCGGGAACGCTCGGGGAAGCCCTTCGTCGCGCACGGGCTGGCCTTCTCGCCGGGGTCGACCCTGGACGACGCGGGCGAGCGGGCGAGGACCGACGCCTGGCTGTCCCGGCTCCGCGACGACCAGGACTGCTTCCAGTTCGAGTGGCTGACGGAGCACCTGGGCTGGACCCAGGTCGACGGTCTACAGGCGACGCTTCCGCTCCCGCTGCCCATCCACGAGGAATCCGTCCGGGCGGTCGCCGCGCGGATGGGCATGCTGGCGTCCGTCGTCCCGCGCGTCGGCTTTGAGAACAACGCGGACTATTTCTGTTTCGGGCGTCCCGAGGGCTGGCCGGATTTCATCAACACGCTCTGCCGCGAGTCGTCGTGCGCGCTGCTCCTCGACCTGCACAACCTCTACACCCAGTGCCTCAACCTGGGCCAGGACCCCGTGACGACGCTGGACCGCCTTGATCCGGACGCCGTGCTCGAGATCCATCTGAGCGGAGGGAGCGAGAGCGATCCCGGATGGTTGCGCTCGGGCCGCGTCTTCAGGCTGGATTCGCACGACGGCGCCATTCCCGAGCCCGTCTGGGCGCTCTACGAGCGCGCGGTTCCGCGCTGCCGCAACCTGCGCGGCGTCGTGGTGGAACGGCTCAACGGCACGTTTAAGGCGGCCGACGTCCCGGCGCTCCGCGACGAACTGCGCCGGGCGAAGGAGCTCTTCCGATGCTGACCGAGCTCCAGCGCGTCCTTCAAGCGGCCCTGGCGAGCGACACGCCGCTCGAGACGCTGCGCGACGCGGCCCGCGGCCTCCCGGCCGAGGCGCAGGCGATCGTGGCGTCGATCGATCCCGACGGGTTCGTCGTGAGCAGCCTCCTGGTCCGCAAGCTCCGCTTCGAGAGGATCTGCCGCGGCGACACCGTCCTGGAGCAGTGGTTCGAGCGCGAGCCGGCCCGCTTCACCGAGGCCTTCCGCGTCTACAACAGGGAAGTCCCGCCTCGGGAGTTGTTCCCTCAACCGGAGGCTGCGGCGTTCCGCGACTTCCTGAAGCGCAAGGGGATCATTGTCCAGCAGTCGGGAGGCTAGCGATGGATCGACGGAAGTTCCTGCGACAGATGGTCGCCGCCCCCGCAATCTTTGGCGCCGACGCTGTTTTCGCGCAGAACCCGCCCGCGAAACCGATGTGGCTCTCGGATGCCTACGCGTGGATGCGGAAGGAAGAGTTCCGTGGGATCGTGATCGTGGTCCCCGACCCGGCACCCGACCGCGCGGCGCTGGGGAAGGCGCTCTGGCAGCGCCTCAACCACGGCGGCGGCGCCGCCCACGCCCTCTTCCTTCAATCATTTTTCATCTTCATCCGGGAGCCGCAGGCGCAGCAGCATCTGGGGAGGGACCTCAAGGCCTGGGATCGCGTCGTGCTCAACCCCGACGGCGGCGCGCTCCTTCGCGACCGGATCACCCTCAAGACATTCCAGGATCAGGAGAAGTTTGAGTCGTCCATGGCTCCCGTCATCTTCGGTGAAGACCTCAGAATCCTGATTGATCGCGACGAAAAGGCATGGTCGCTTGCGCCGGCTGACGTGCGGGTTGCCCTCGGCCAGCTGGGGGACGAGGACATCCTGAATCGGAAGCGAGCCATGGATCTCCTCCAGAGTCGGGTCTATTCAGTGCAGCCCTGCCTGATCCGACGTGCCATGGAGACAACCAAGACGGAAGGACGGGAAGCGGCTCGGGAGATCGTCGAGGCGTATTACCGGATGAGATTGGGGTGGAGCCTCGACCCGATGCGGGTGGCAGGACGCCGGGAACTGCGCGAACGTACGAGGGAGCCGGAATTCCAGCAGCTTCCTTATGGCGTGGCCCTGCCGGGGCTCGTCTCCGGTGGATGCGGGATCTCGGTGGAGCAGCCTCCGGAAGGGGAAGCGATGCCGCAGACGGACCGGGATACCGTGCGCAGGAGCTCGGTCATGGTCTGCGGCATGGCGAACGTGTCGACGCCGAGCTACAGTTTCGTCAAATTTCTAGTGACTTAGCTCCGCCGCCAGCGTCGAACCTTCCAGATTGGGAGCCGTTGGTACGCGCATGAACGTCCTCTGGTCGCTGATCGTTCCGCTGTTCCTCGCGGCGCAGGAGCCGCCTCCGACGATCGAGCGCTTGATCGAGCTTCTGCGCTCCCCCAAGATCGACGAACGCGACAAGGCCGAAAAGACCCTGGCGCTGCGGGAGGCGGAAGCGCTGCCCGCGCTCGAACGGGCCGCCCGGGACGCCGATGCCGAAGTCGCGACGCGCGCGCGACGACTGCTGGAAACCATCCCGTACCTCCAGAAGTTGACGCCCAACTTCAAGCGATCGACGCCGGCACTTCGGGAACGCCTGGCGAGCGGCGGCACTCACGCGTGGACGGACGTCTTCCTCGAGGCGACCCGGCAGGAAGGGACCCGGCGCGCGCACCCGGAGCTGGGCCGCGACGACTTCCAGCCCCTGGCCGGCCGGGCCCTCCGCTATGCGGACGGGGCCGAACGGGCCGCCGTCTGCTCCGCCATCGCGGCGTGGCGCCTCGATGCCGCCGTCCCGGAATTCTCCGTGCTGCTGCAGGTGGACGATTGGAGCGTCCGGGAGCCCCTCCTGGACGCCATCGCCGTCTGCCGCGCGAAGTCCCTCGCGCCCGCGCTTCTGGAGCGACTGCGGGAGGCGCCCAAGGAGCAGAAGCAACTCTGGATCGCGCCCATCGTGGCCGTGGGCGGCCGCGAGGCGGTCCCCGATCTGATCACGGCCCTGCGCGCCCTGGGGTGGATGGAGCGAGGGCAGTTCTTGTACTCCCTGGCGGGCATCGACGCGCCGGAGCTGATCCCGGCCTTGATCAAGACGCTGCGGGAGCAGGGCTCCGACCCTTACTGCGCCCTGCTCGCGCTCGCGTCCCAGGCTCCCGAGGAAATCCTGCCGACCCTCGAAAAGGCGCTCGGGGACGACGAGGAAATGATCCGCCAGCAGGCGCTCACTCTCCTGTCGACCCGCTACTGGAACCCGGACGCGATCCCGTTCCTGACCCGCTGCCTGGCCCACGCGGATGCCAACGTCCGCGCGATGGCCGTCGGCAGCCTGGGCGCCCTTCGCGCCGAAGGAGCCCTCCCCGAGATCCGGGCCAGGCTGGACGACGACGCCGTGTCCGTCCGCCGCGGCGCCGCCCGCGTGCTGGCGTCGTTCGGGATCAAGGACGGCCTTCCGGAGCTGCTCGCGCAGCTGAACCAGCCCGAGGCCCGGATCACGACCGCGTACGCGTTGTGGCGAGTGGGAAACCGGGAAGGGATCCCCGGGGTCCTCGAGCTCCTCCAGGATCCCAAGCAGGCCCAGTTTGCGGCCTCCACCCTGGCCCAGATGGGCGTGGCCGAAGTCCGACCCGGCCTTCTGAAGTTCCTCGAGAGCCCGGACCCGCGGATGCGCATGAGCGCCCTGTGGTCGTTCATGGTGCTGGACGGCGCCAAGGCGGAGCCGACGCTCCGCAAGTACGTCAAGGATGCCGACGTCCGGCACTACGCGCTGTCCTTGATGAGGGACCTCGGGTCGAAGGACGCGCTTCCGGAGGCCCTGGCATTCGCGCGCCAGGGCAGCGGAGCGGAGGGAGACGTCGGCCTCGCCTATCTTTGCCGCTTCGCCCCTTCCGAAGCCCTCCCGCTGGTACTCAAGCTGGCGGAATCCCCGGAACTGTGGCATCGGGTCAGCGCCTGTCACAGCTTGTCGACGCTTCCCGGACCCGAGGCCGCGGCGAAGCTTCGAGTGCTGCTCACGGATCCGTTCCGCCACGTTCGCGAGGCCGCGGCGGAGTCGCTGGCGCTGCTTGGCGAGAAGGACGGCCTGCCGCTGCTCCTGAACCCGTGGGTGGCTACCCGCAATCATCTGAGCTTGAACGCGGCGCGCCGACCTGAGCTTTGCCGCGCCTGGCGCGCGCGCGTCCTCTCGGGGCCGCCCCTGACCGGAAACGCCCGCGAGATCGCCGCACAACTCTCCCGGCAGATCGGGATCCCGATCGAGTGGCCGCGGGACGGCAGCGACTTGACGCCGCACCACGATCAGTGGATCCGTGTCGAGGGACGCGATCTCCTCAGCGTCGTGTTCGAGGCCCTTCAGGAGAGCGCGAACGCGGTCTTCGAGGCCGACCGGATCCGGATCCTGGGCCGGCGGGAGGCCCGGCAGTTCTGGAGGACGTGGTGGGCCGAGGATCGGATCCAGTCGGGCTCGCCGTCGGAGCAGGCCGAGGGCAGGGCGCTCCTGGCGGACCTGGAGGAGGCGGAGCAACGCCAGCGCGAGTGGAAGCGGACGGCCGCCGCCTCGGAAGCCACGAGGGGAAAGGAAATCGAAACGATCCTGTCGCCGGCCGTCCGGGCCGTCCCAGGGATCGAGGAGCGCTTGAGAAAGGGCAGCGACGAGGTCTGGATTGCGGTGCTGACCGAACTCGGATGCCTCTATCTCCACAACAAGGATTACCAGGAGCTCACGGCGGATGACCTCTGCCCGATCGCGCTGAGAGCGCTGAAGAGCGCCGTGGTGGCCGAGGACCGGGTGAAAGTCCTCCAGGTGGTGTCCAACAAGAAGATGATGGGCGCGTCGGCCGCCATCCGGCCGCTCCTCGGCGACCGCGACCCGAACGTCCGCGCGACGGTGGCCATGGCGCTCCTCCGCATCGACGGGGGGAAAGCCCTCGCGGCCATCGACCCCTTGCTGGAGGATTCCGATGCGAACGTTCGGAAGACTGTCGCGTCCCAGATTTGCTTTGAACGGCTGACCTCGGCGACGACCCGTCTGCGATCCCTGTTCAAGGATCCGGCCATCCGGGACGCCATTGCCTTCAATGGCTCCTATCTCAATTTCGCCGAGACGCCGGAGTTCCTGCTCGACTACCTCGAGAGAGGCTACGAGTACCTGCAGAAACTCCCGGCCTACTGGAGGCTGATGGGGTCGGCGTGGCCGGAACACAACGGCCGTGTGCTCGACCTGCTGCGCAAGGAGACCGATCCCCAGTGCCGCGAAGCCATCCTCCGGTACCTGGGCTCGACAGGCGCCACGGAGGCGGTCCCGGACATCATCAAGCTCATCGAGAATCCGGGTCCCTTCCTCCCGGATCACTTCCTGCCCCGCGCGATGGAAGCGCTGGGGCAGCTGGGAGGGGCCGACGCGACCGCCCTGATCCTGAAAAGGGTCCGGCAGGAACCTCCTGACTACAAAGCCATCGAGGTCGCGGCCCAGATGGGGTTGACGGAGATCCTGCCGACGCTTCGGAAGATCCTGAATTCGGACGGCCCGACCACGACGTCGATGATCGAGCCGCTGCTCGTCCTCAACGATCGCGAGAGCATCCCGCGGATGCGGAAGCTCCTTTCTCATCCGGATCTCGCGACGCGCTCGATCGCGGCGAAGGGCTTGGCGAGGTTCGGTGATGCGGAGTCGTTCCCCCGGATCCTCGAGATCGTTCGGGAACGAGTTCCTGAGAAAACTTATGTCCCGAACCACGATCCGGCGGGGATTCTTCTCTTCCTGCCGCGGGAGCTGAGCCGGCGCGATCTGGCCCCCATGGTGACCCGATCCGCCTACGGCAACCCGGAGGCCTGGGCCTGGGCGGGCGGCGAGGAATTCGTCCCGTCGCTGCTGCCGCTTCTGAAGCTCGAGGACCACGACCATCAGTGGCCGATGAACGTCCTGGGACGGATCGGCGGGGAGAAGGCGCTGGCGGGCATCCGCGAATTGCTGACGGCCAAGGATCTTTATCAGCGCCAGACGGCCGTGACCATGCTCTGCCGCAACGGTCGTCGGGATGCCCTTCCGATCATGTTCGCATCTGATTTTGACCAGGGGTACAGCTTCCCGTATCTGGAGCTGAACGCGGTCCGTTCTCCGGAGACCTGGAAGCGGCTCCGCGAGCGCGCCCTGGATCGGGCCGTCTACGGGACCGCAAGCGAGTTGACCGCGATGATCGCGACGCAGGCCGGTCTCGTCGTCGAAGGGCCCCCGCAAGGGTCGTCCTTGCTGCCGACCTGGCAGAACTACCATCTGCGGCTGCAGGAGTGGGGGAGGCCCCTCTCGCTTCTGGAAGCCCTCGAGCGGCTCCGCCATTCCCGCTGGGCCTTTGTTCTCGAATCCGATCGCATCCGGGTGCTGAGCGTCGCTGACGCGGGGAAGTTCTGGAACGAATGGTGGGCGAAGGAGAAGAAATGAGCCTGATGAATCGGCGCAGCTTCCTGGAACAGGCCGCGGCCGTCCCGCTGGTATTCGGGTTGACCGAACCCGTCGCCCAGGACTCGAAGGACGAGGAGCCCAAGTGGTACCCGACGGCCCTGACGCGGATGAAGCAGACGGGGCGCTGGGGCCTGGGGATCGTCCTCCAGCCGGACCTGGTCCCGTTCGTCTGGGGTCAGGGCTTGTGGGCCCTGACGGCGTTCCCTGACGAGGACGTCGACGCCCACGAGATCTTCTGCGAGTCGGTCGTCATGATCCTGGCGCCCGAATTCGTGCGGAAGAAGTTCTCCCTGGAGGGGAAGATTCACCGGATCCTTCTGTCTCCCGAGGGCAAGGCGATCGCTTCCGAGGAGATGGATCCGACGCTGGTTCGGGACTCGATGCGCTTCGCCGAATCCTTCCGCGGATTCCTGCACGGCCCGAAGAATGAGCGGCTCAAGGAACGGGCCAAGGCCATCGAAGCGGGGCTCGCGGAGGAGTTGAAGCGCGCGGGGCAGAGCCTCGAGTCGGAAAACGTCGACGAGCGCGTCGCGGCGGCCGCGGCGCTGGCCAGGAAGGCGGAGACCCTGACGCCGTACCTCGCGTGGCTGGAGCATGAGGGCACGCCCTCCCGTCGTCAGCGCGCGGCGAGGAATCTGCTTTCCAGCTACTTCGCCTCGCTTCAGCAGGACGCAGCGGGGGCGAGGTTACCGTACGGCTGCAGCGGCCCGCACCACTACGATTCGTGCCCGAGCTGCGGGATGGGCCGCCGACCGCCGCGGTCGTCGATGTTCCTGAGATTCCTGGTCCCCGGCGTGAAGCTGCCCAAGCGACTGGAAGACGAGTAGCCTCGAGGACTACTTCTTAGGGCAGGCCCATGTCTCGCGGTTGTCCTTGTACCAGGCTCCCCAGGCATCGGGGCCGCTGAGGGTGAGGCCCGTGATGCGGACGAGCGCACGACCGGCGGCGCTGGAGACGTCGCCATCGCCGTCGCGCAGAAGCTTCACGAGCGCCTCGACCTCGTGAGGGCCCGCCACGTCCGCCAGCACGCGGGCGGCCTGGCGCCGCTGCTCAACGGGACACGAGTCCGGGCTCCGGTTCAGGATCGACAGCAGCCCCGGCGCGGCGCGCTCCCCGAAGGCGCGGAGCTCGCGCTCGTGGAGCTCGGAACGTCCGAGCTGCGTCAGCAACGCCGTCACCCGCTGAAGCACCTCCGGATCGTTCTTGTCCCGGAGTCTCAGCAGATCGTTCGTCCATTGCGTCCGGAGGAGGGGGTCGACCGCGACTCGCTCGATCGGTTGGACGCACATGTTCTGGGGCTGCCGGTCGGCGATCCGGGCCTCGCCCTCCAGCACCGCGAACGACGTCACGGCGGCCGGCCAATCCTTCGAGTGGCGATACGACACGTCGAGCATCCCCGCGTCCGTGTCGATGCCACCGTCCGGCGTCGTGCAACGGAACGGCTTCGTGCCGGGCGTGATGGATGCGTAGAGCTCGCCCCGTCGGAGGGAGACGCGGCGCGGATCCTGGATCTGGACCTCCGTCGCGCGGTCGAGGCGCAGCAGCGACCCGTCCGAGCAGGCGAGTTCGCACTTCGACGCCTCCCCGGTCCGGAGCGTCGTGCCGGGGTCGACGGCATTCCCGGGCGAGAAGGGGAGCCAGCGATCCTTGTACGCCATTTCAACGGGGCCCGTCGCGCTTTGAAGAGTCATGGGCACCTGCGTCGCGGGCGCCTCGGTCGTGTTGAGGAAGAAGGGCGCGATCAGGATCAGCGCCGCCGCGGCCGCCAGCGCCATCCACGCGCGGAAGCCGCCGCGGCGGGGCGTCGCGGACGCGTGGACGGCCGCGATGATCCTCTCCTCGAGAGCCCTGGAATCCAGATGGAGATGCTCCAGCTCCGCGCTCTGCGCGCGGATCGCATCGCGCGTGCGGCGGCAGTCGGCGCAGGCGGCCAGGTGGGCCTCCAGCGGCGCGCGCTCGGCGTCGGACAGCTCGCCGTCCAGCGTGGCGTTCAGCTTCTCTTCCCACTCGGCGCAGTTCATCGTCATAGGGCCCCCGCCATCCGCTCGCGGAGCATCGCGCGCGCCTTCGTGAGGCGCGCGTTGATCGCCGCGGGCGACAGGTTGAGCAGCCGGCTCATCTCCTGGTAGGACTGCTTCTTGTAGTAGAACAACAGCACGACCTCCCGGTAGGACTCGGGCAGGGCGTCGACCTGGTCGTGGAGCCGCGCGTTCCGCTCGGGCTCCTCGACCGGGCCGGCCTTGCGGAAGGCGTCCGGGTCGCCCAGCGCGTCGAAGGACACCTGCCCGCGCTCCTTCGCCTTGAGCCAGTCCAGGCAGGCCCGGGTCGCGATCCCGTAGAGCCAGCTGCCGAACTTCTCGGGGTCGTCGAGGCTCGCGAGGCCGCGGTAGGCGCGCAGGAAGGCCTCCTGGACCATGTCCTCGACCGGCCCCTTCGAGCCGAGCCTGGAGCGGCAGACGGCGCCGATCTTCGCCGCGTAGCGGCGGACCAGCTCGTCATACGCCTCGCGCCGGCCGTTCCGCAGCGCCGTCACGAGGTCCCCGTCGGACCCACTCATGAGCTCAATGCCTAGTAGAACGAAAGGCCCGGAGTAATACGAGAATCGGAAAGAGGTATTAGTCCTCCCCGCCCGCTCTACCAAGAAGCAGAGAAGCGAGGAGGACCGAATGAAGACGATCGTGGTGCTTGCCGTGGCCTTGTCCCTCATGGCCCTGGACGGTGCTCCGGGCGAGAAGCTGACCGTTCACGAGTGGGGGACCTTCACGTCGGTCGCGGGAGCCGACGGCGTGCCCCTGGTCTGGAACCCTTTCAGCGGCCCGACCGATCTGCCGAAGTTCGTCCATCGTCCCGAGCCGCTGCTGGGCTACCTGGACAAGAAGGCGTACCGACCCACGGTCCGGATGGAGACGCCGGTCCTCTACTTCTATTCGGGGCGCGATACGACCGTGAACGTGAAGGTGGACTTTCCGAGGGGCGCCATCACGGAATGGTATCCGCAAGGGCAGTTGAACGGGCGCGGCATCGACTGGGGCAAAGTCTACATCCGTCCCGGCGCACTGGACCAGTTTCCCCGCGAATCTCAGGAGAGCCATTACTACCCGGCGCGGGAGACCGATGCGGCGCCGATCCAGGTGATCACTCAGGGCCTCCTCCAGGACGAGAAGTTCCTCTTCTACCGGGGCGTGGGCACGTTCCCCCTGCCGGTCCGGGTCACGCTGGCGAACGACCGCGTGACCGTGAAGAACCTGGGGAAGGACCTCGTGCAGGCGATCCTCTTCGAGAACCGGAACGGGCGGACGGGCTTCCGGGTGCTGGGCGCGATTCGCGACAGCGTCGGCGCGGGGCGTCCCGAGCTGTCGATGCCGGTCTCTGAAGCGATGGCGGAGCTGGAGCGCACGCTCATCAAATCCGGCCTCTATGAGAAGGAGGCGCGGGCGATGCTGAAGACCTGGCGCGACAGCTGGTTTGAGGAGGGAATCCGCCTCTTCTATATCGTGCCCCGCGCGGCGGTGGACGCGATCCTGCCGCTGACGCTGGACCCCAATCCGGAGGAGCTCTCTCGGGTCTTCGTCGGCCGGGCCGAGATCCTGACGCCCGAGATGGAGCAGCGGATGCGGGAGATCGTGAAGCGGGTGGGGAACGACCCGCTGGCCTTCCTGAAGGAGGTCCAGCCCTTCGGCCGCTTCGCGCAGCCCCTTCTGCGGCGGGCGACCGCGACCTTCCGCGAGGAGGAACTGATGCCCGCGATTCGCCGGCTGCTGGAATCGGACTAAGAATGGAGGCCGGCCCGCTTGACCCTCCAGCGCTTTCCGTCGTGGACGACCTCCAGGGCGACGGATTTCCTGCAGGCCGGACAGCGCACCTTGTGGGGGCCGCCGGCGAAGGGGAAGTAGAGGCTGGCGCCGCAGCGCTGGCACGTGGTGGACCCGGTCCCGCCCGGGGTTCTCTCCTCGCTCGTCATGGTACTGCTTCCCCTTCCTGGTTCCTGACGGGCCGAGGCTTCCACGAGAAGCAACGAGCGCATGATGCGGGCGAAGCGCGACCCGGACCAACCCCTTTCAGGGACTCCAGATCCGTCGGGGTGAAAAATGTTATGCGGTCGGAAAAATCCCCGCCGAGACGCCCGGAGCGGGGTGCTATCATTCGGACGGTGGGATTCAAGATCGAGGTGGGGGCGCTGAGCGGGCTCGCCGACGGGGCCCTGGTCAGCTTCAACGGCCCCATCGACGCCAAGAACATCCACCTCTTCCAGCAGCAGATGGACGCGCTGCGGCAGCGCCACTACCGGCGCTTCGTCCTCCAGATGGGGGAGGTCCGCTACATCAACTCCACCGGGCTGTCCTACCTCATCACCATGGTCGAGGACGTGCAGGCCGCCGGCGGGGCGCTTGTCCTCTTCAATGTGCTGCCCAAGGTCAAGGTCATCCTGGAGAGCATGGGCCTGACCGAGCTCCTCCGCGTGTATCCCTCCAAGGCCGCCGCGGTCCGGGAGTTGAAGGCCGCCGTGCCGGCTCCGACGCTTCCCGCGGCTCCGGGCCCCGAGCCGGCGCCGACGGCGGGGACCATCCGCAGGCTCTTCCGCCGCCTCTTCGGCCACCCCGACGAGCGGAAGATCTAGCCCCGCCGCACCCCCCGGGCGGGGATATACTTAGGACCGTGGGACAGGAAATCCTCTACTGCAACAAGTGCGGAAAGAAGCTGCTCGGGGACGACTTTACCCGGGGCCGCGCCCACACCTTCAATAACCGTCAGTTCTGCGCGACCTGCGTGCCGCAGAGCATCAGCTCGGGCGCCCAGGCGGCGCTCAAGGAGCCCCCGCGGGCGGTCCCGCCGCCGAGCACCCAGGGCCGTCTCAAAGCCGCCAAGCCCGCGACCGCGCGCTCCCTGCCGGCCCCGGCCGCCCCGGCGACGAGTTCCACCACGCTCCTCCTCGTCGGCCTGGCCGTCATCGCCGTCGCGGTGGGGATCCTTTACGTGGTCCGGACCAGCGGGACCTCCGACCCGGCCCCGGAGCCCGTAGTCGTGAAGCCGCCCCCGGCCCCCGTGCCGGCCGCGAAGCCGGATCCGCCCAAGCCTGCGCCGCCGCCGGCCATCCCGAAGGAGAAGATCGCGAAAGACCTGCAGGAGCTCGAAGCGAAGATCCAGCCGACGATCAAGAACGAGCAGTTCTCGGCGGTTACCGACTTCCTGGAGGAGGCCCGCAAGCGCTTCGAGGCGCCCGAGTGGACCCAGGGAGTCGCGAAGCTGATCAAGGACACTCAGGACAGGTCGGCGTCGCTCTACGGGCCGCTCAAGGATCAGTCCTGCAACGCCCAGCTCCGCGGGGGGCTCGACGAGGTAAAGCAGGCGCGGGCGCGCCTCGTCGGCTGGGGCCGCAAGGACCTCCTCGACGACTTCGACAAGGCAATCGCGGCGATCGTGCCGCGCGAGCCGCTGCCGCCGGGCGCGACGGTCCTGGCGGTCTACCCCAACGGAGACTTGAGCCGCCACCGCCTTTTCGGCGAGCAGCAGAACGGCGCCCTGCTGGCCGTGACGGCGTTCGACGGCAAGACCGTGGGGATGGAGAGCGGCAAAGAAATCTTCAAGGTGCCCACGGAGGGGGAAGTCCGGGTCACGTTTTCGACGAACAGCTCCAAGCCGATATTGATTGTGTTCAGGGCCATCGGACCGGACGGCAAGAATCATCCCTATAAGGCCTACCATCCCGGATTCGAAGTCGGCCGCCCCCAGGTCTTCAAGGTTTCGATCTCGAAGCTCAAGGACTGGAACGAAAGCCCGATCGCTCTGGGGAGCGTCGTCGACAACCTGTACTTCCGCCAGGAAGACTCGTCCGCGGTTCTGACGGTCCACGAGTGGGTTGTGTTCAAAACCAAAGACTAAGCCCCGAACCAGGAACCAAGAACCAGGAACCAAGACCCGAACCGATCCCCCTTCCTGCCTCCCCCCGGGGGAGGTGCAGAGGGGGACCTCTCCGCCTCTTCCGGGTTCGGTCGTAACACCACGCCCCTCAACCGGCTCGAGCCAAGTGAGGCCCGTACTCAGTCTCCATTTGATGGCAAGGGGGGTTCCATGTCCGACACCAAGATCCGCGTCCGCAAAGCGACCGCGCTGCTCCGGGAAGACCACGAGAACGTGAAGCAGCTGTTCTCTGCGTACGAGGAGATCGAGAAGGAGGATGTCGAGCAGAAGTCCAAGCTCTTCAGGGCGCTCAAGAAGGAGCTCACGATCCACGCCCAGATCGAAGAGGAAATCTTCTATCCGGCCATCGAGGGCAGCGGGGACGAGGAGGCGGAAGAGCTCATCAAGGAGGCCAACGAGGAGCACCGCCTCGTGAAGCAGCTCCTCGAGGAACTCGCCGAGCTGGGACCCGAGAGCGACGACTTCGACGCCAAGCTGAAGGTCCTCAAGGAGAACGTCCTGCACCACGCCGAGGAGGAGCAGGAGGAGATCTTTCCCTGCTTCGACGAACTGGATAAGGACGAGCGGGAGCAGATCTCCGAGACCCTGGCGTCGCGCAAGCAACAGCTGAGCCAGGAGGGCATTGAGGAGGAGCCTGAATGAAGGACCGCAAGTTCCGGGATTCGGGCTTGACCGATCGCAGCGAGCGCCCGACCAGCCACACGCTGTTCGCGCCCATGGAGGCGAGGAAGCAGCGCCTGGAGGACCGCCTTCGCCGGCGGCGTCGGTCGAGGTAAGGCCCGCGCCCTCCATTTCCCGTACGGTATAGTTCCTCCAGGGACGCGGTGGATTCGGCACAATAGATGACACAGGTCCACCGTTCCCCCGTACGAGGAAGTGATGCGGCGGGTCAACCTGCTCAGCTTCGACACGGACGAGGACCTGGCCTGGCGCGCCCGGGAAGGGGACCGCGAGGCCGAGCGGATGCTCGTGCTGCGCCTCTACCCCGGCGTCTTCAGCCTGGCGGACCGGCTCCTCCGCAACGTCGAGAGCGCCCGCGACGCCACCCAGGAGGCCTTCTTCCGAGCCTTCTCGCGGATCCACCAGTACGACGGCGACCACCGCTTCAGCGCCTGGGTCTTCCGGATCCTGGTCAACCTGATCCGGGACCAGCGGCGCCGCGGCAGCAAGGTCATCACCGCCGAACTCAAGCCCGACGACTGGCCCTCGCACGAGCCGATCCCGGTCGAGGCGGCGATCCATGAGGAGAGCTGCTCCCGCGTGAAGTCCCAGGTCGAGCGGCTCCCCGAGGACATGCGCGTCGCGCTGCTCCTGCACTTCCAGGAGGGCCTCACCGGGCGGGAAGTGGCCTACGCGCTCGGGATCACCTACGACGCGGCCCGGCTCAAGATCAGCCGCGCCGTCGCCAAGCTCCGGCAGTGGATGGGAGGCGAGGCGTGAGAAGCGTCGACGACCTGACGATGTACGTCTACGGCCTCCTGGAGGGCCCGCAGGAGCGGGCCATGCAGGAGCACGTCGCGGGCTGCAGCGCGTGCGCCGAGGTCAGCGAACGCATCGGCGCGGAGCACCGCCTGCTCGAAGTGGCCCTCGCGCGCGACATCCCCGGCAGCGCCGATCGCGTGCAGGTGGCCGACCAGGTCGTCCAGCGGCGCCATGCCCCGCCGCCGCCGATCCGGCGGGCCCTGAAGGTCCTGCGCCCGGCGCTCGGCATGGCGTTCATCGCGGGTCTATTCCTCCTGCTCTTCGTCTCGGCCGGCCTGCCCAGGCCGACGGACGGGAAGCTGATCGCGGCTCCGCCGTCCACGGCGCTGCTCGTGACGGCGGAGCCCGCTCCTTCCGCCGCGCCGCGCCCGGCCCCGGCGACGGGCACGCCGGAAGCGGGCGTCTGCGACCTGAAGATCATCATGACCTGGGACGCGCGGGCGAAGGTGGACCTGGACGTCCAGGAGCCCGGCGGCGGCCGCCACGGCGTCTGGGATCATTGGAGCATCCACGGCCTCGAGACCCATGTGATCCCGAAGGCAATGCCCGGGTCCTACCGGGTCTCCGCGCGCCTGCAGGGCAAGGTCCGCACCAAGGTGCAGATCCTGGTCATCCTCTACGAGGGCTCGACCATCGAAGAGCGCCGCGAGGAGACCTTCGTCCTCGACAAGCCCGGCGACCAGAAGTTCATCCGCGACATCGCTATCTCCCGCTAGCGTTATCAAAACGCGGCGTCTATGTTGTTCATCCCCGACCCGATATACTCTTTTTCATGACGAGCGAGGCGCCGTCCATCTCCGGCTACAAGATCGTCGACCGGCTGGGGGAGGGCGGGATGGGCGTCGTCTACAAGGCGAAGCAGATCGCCATGGACCGCTGGGTCGCCATCAAGGTCCTCCGCGACGAGCTCGCCCAGGAGCCCGAGTACATCCGCCGCTTCCTCAAGGAGGCGCGCCTCGCCGGACGCCTGCGCCACGCCAACATCGTCAGCGCGCTCGACTGCGGCGACGCCGCCGGCCGCTACTACATGGTCATGGAGTTCGTCGAGGGGAAGCCCCTCGACCAGTACCTCCGCTCGCGCGGGCCGCTTCCGGAGGCCGAGGCGCTCGAGATCGCGTGCGGCGTCGCCGAGGCGCTCCAGTACGCCTGGGCCCACAAGGTCATCCACCGCGACGTCAAGCCCCAGAACGTCCTCCTCACGGGCGACGGCGCCGCCAAGGTCTGCGACTTCGGCCTCTGCCGCGACGTGCGCGACCTGCCGCACCTGACCTCGCTGGGCCTGATCCACTGCACCCCGGAGTACGCGTCGCCCGAGCAGGCCCGCGGCGAGAAGGACATCGACGTGCGCTCCGACCTCTACTCGCTCGGCGCGACGCTCTACGAGATGCTGACCGGCTCAATTCCGTTCGAGGCGGCCGACGCGGCGACCATGATCGTCCGCCACGCCATGGACCGGCCGCGGCCGCCGTCGGAGCGCAATCGCGCCGTTTCGCCGGGCGCGAACCAGCTGGTGCTCGACCTCCTCGAGAAGGCCCGCGAGGAGCGGCCGGAATCTCCGGCCCTCGTGCTCGACCGCATCCGGGCGATGCTGCACCCGAAGGCCGGCGCGTCCACGACGAGCCGGACCAAGATCACGCGCTCCTGGCGCACGCAGCGCCGCGCCAAGCCGGCGGCCCCGGCGCCGCCGGCGGTCGCGATCGGCGTTTCGGTCGCGGCCGCCGGCCTCATCGCGATCCTGGCGCTCTCGGGGAAGCCCGAGGCGCGGCACCCCGAGGCCCCGAAGCGGCCGCCCGCCGAGCCGCCGCCGGAAGTGGTCTCGGAAGAGCTCCGGCGCAGCAACCTCGCGCGCGTGCTCCGCTCCTACGAGTCGGGCGCCGACGGCAGCGTGAACCACTGGCTGGTGCTGGGTCCGCTCGCGACCGCCGAGTCGCCGGCGGCAAAGCGCGCGGAAGGGGTCGACCCGATCCCGGGCCTGGAGTTCGCACGGCCGGACGGCTCCATGGTCCGCTGGATGCGGCACGAGACGGCGACGGGCCTCGTGGACTTCGGCGAGCTCGAGGGGTGGCGCTTCGACGCGGCCGGCGCGAGCGCGCTCGCGGCCACCTGGATCGAGTGCAAGGACGACCTCTCGGTCGAGTTCCGCCTGGAGACCTCGGGCGGCTACGAGCTGCAGCTGGACGGCCGCATGCTTGCGGCGGCGCCGGGCCGCTCGAAGGGGCTGCTCCGGCAGCGGATCGTGCTGGGCAAGGGCTGGCACTCGGTCCTGGTCAAGGTGGACCGCCTGGACGGGCGGCTCACGCTGCAGATGCACGTCGTGACCCCGGAGGGCGCGCGCCTACCGGGTGTGCGGATTTGGCACTGAGGGCTCGGCCTGCCGCGGCGGGGGAGGCGGCGGGTCGGATTTCAGCAGCTCGTAGATCAGCGTGAAGGGCAGCACGGCCGTGTCGAGCGCCACGCTGAACGGGAAGTCGAAGACGGCGATGATGCCGCTGCCGCAGGGGCCCCAGTTGCCCGCCTCCTGGGCGTCGTAGCGGGTCCCGCCGTAGATCCTGGGATCGTTGACGAGGTTCCCGATCGTCCCGCAGCCCGCGAGCAGCAGGATCCCCAGCATCGCGCTCCGGCGCAGCCCCCTATTCACGATTGAATTATAAACCCGGAAGGACCGGCTCGGGGGAATCCTGAGGAAGAAATTCCTACTCTTTCGCCTTGACCCAGGCCTCTTTGAGCGCGTCCATGAGGCCCGCCGCCATGGCTTCCTTCTTGAGGTAGGCGGAGTCCATCCCCTGCATGTCCTTCAGCAGCTCGACGACGCGCTCCTGGTCGCCGGGCGTCTCGGAGCCCACGCGGAGCAGCACGAGGTCCTCGCGGGTCGCGAAGGGGACTTCGATGTCGAAGATCGTGCCCGGCTGCGCGCGGGCGAGGACCTGCTTCTGGTAGGGGTTGGTCGCTTCGACGAGATCCACGGGCGCGGCGCAGCCGCGTTCGGCGTCGGGGTAGCGCAGGTTGAGCGGGCCTTTGTTGGGCATCTGCTGGAGGCCTTCCGCGCGGGCCTGGCCCAGGACGGTCTCGCGCTGCGAGAAGCCGGACGAGATGAGGAGCTCGAGGCGCTGCGCGGGCTTCTGCGAACCGTAGACCTGGAAGGCGATCTCGCCGATCACGGCGGCCTTGACGTTGCAGCGCCGCACGACCGCGAGCATCTTGTTCAGCACGTCCGCCAGGACCTCAGGGGTCGGCGGCTTGTCGACGACGGGCGGCGGCTTCGGCGGGGGCGGCGCCGCGGGCTCCGAGGGGCCCTTCTCGTCGGCCTCCGCCGGGGCGGCGACGCCTTCCGATTCCTTCTGGGCCATCTGGAGCGCGGAGACGAGCTGCGTGAGGCGGCCGCGCAGCCGAATCTTGGTGGACTCGGCGTTCTGGGCGGCCAGGTGGTCGCGGTCGCGGCCGGTCTTCTGGTTGAGGGTCCGCACGGTGGTGTCGGCCCGGCGGAGATCGGACTCGGTGACGTTGGCTTCGCCGCGGAGCACCCAGGCCGCGAGCGAGCCTTCGACCTCGATGGCCTCTCCGGGCTGGAGGGAGACGCCGAGGACATTGAGGAGCTGGAGGAGCCGGGTGGGCTCCATCGGCAGGGCCTCGATCCCCTGGTAGAGGAGGGGTTTGCCTCCGGTGACCTGGAAGCGGAACGTCGAGGCGGGGATGCTGCTGCCGGGGCTGAGGCGCGCGAGGGTCCGTTCCAGGCTGCGGTGCAGGGGCTCGATGGCCTCGTCGTCGGAGCCCAGAGAGCTGGTCTCCTCGATCTTGCTGAGCCCTTTCTTCAGGCGTTCCGCCAAAGATTCCGCCAAGTCCACCTCCCAGACGCTCTCATGGTACCCCGAAATCGGGGACTGGCAAGATGGGGTTTTAGACATTTCCGGTCCCCATTCGTCTAAGGATATGGGGATGTTGATCGACGCGCTGTTCGTCATGCTGCTGCTCCAGGATCGCCCGCTTCCGGAGCTGATCGAGAAGCTCCGTTCGGAGAAGATCGACGAGCGCGAGCAGGCCGAGCGGGATTTGAGCCGGAGAGGCGAGGCCGCGAGAGCCTCGGTGGAGGGGCTGCTGTCGTCCGGCGACGCGGAGCTTCGCCTGCGGGCGCGGCGGATCCTGGAGTCCTGGCTGCCGGTCCTGAGCGAGGAGGAGAAGAAAGAGATCGACGCGCTCCTCGTGGACACCCGGGTGGCGCCCCTGGACGAAGAGGCAAACCCGAATCAGAACGACTTCTTCTTCGTCAAAGAGGAGATCTGGAAGCGCTGGACGGCGCTCGGGACGAAGCCGACCCGCTACCTCCTGCAGTTGCAGCGTGCCTCCAGCGGCTTGCGGCGAGGGCAGTTGCTCGCGCTGGCCGCCCGCTCCGGGGACCGCTCGGTGCTGCCCGCGGCCCTGGAGGGGCTCCGTTCTCCGGAGCCCGGGGTCCGCCTCTACGCGGTCTCGGCCTGCAGCTCGATCGGCGACCCGATCGCGGTACCGATTCTGGCCACGATGCTCCGCGACGACGCGTCGGTCCACCAGAGCGGGACCGGCCTGCTCGACACGGTGGGGCGCCGGGCGGCCTGGGCGATGGATGACCTGGTCGGCTTTCCGATCGATGCGGACCTCTGGGTTGAGCGCAAGTTCCCGGCGGACACCGCCCATCACGGCATGGCCCCGCGGCCGGAGCGCATCGAGGCCTGGTGGGAGCGGAACAAGCAGTGGCGGACCCGCCAGGAGTGGAAGAAGGCGGCCGAGGAAGAGGCGCTGCGTTCCGTGGCGTCGGAGCGTCCCTCCCGCGAGCGGCTGAACGGCTGCCTCCTGCTGCTGGTCTTCGGCGGCCACGACCCGGAGGTCTGCAAGGCCGTCTTCGAGGTCTATCGGGACACGCGGGTGGAGGGAGAGGAACGCTGGCGCCGTCGGCGCTGTCTGGGGTTCCTGGTGAACGAGGATTCCGGGTGGCTGACGTTCACGGGCCGCCCCGCTCGGCGGATCGAGTCGTTCATCCTCGAGAAGCTCCAGAACCAGCCGGGGGAGAAGGATCGGACGGCGTTGCTGGCGCTCTGCTGGGAGCTCTGCAGCAACCGGAGCGATTGGCTTCCGGGCTTCGGGAAGACGTTTCCCCTCACGGCGTTGCGTCCCGAGCTGCGGCGCGCTCTGGAGTCGAAGGATCCGGTGGATCGCACGCTGGCGGCACTCACGCTGGGGTTCTTCGGGGAGCGCGAGGCGGAGCCGGCGTTGATCGAAGCGCTCCAGGCGGCGCGGCCGGACGCGCTGGGGGCGCCGTGGGTGCTGTCGGCGAATCGCTGGACGGACCGGGGTCCTCAGGGGCTTCCGCTCATGCTGCTGGAGGCGCTCAAGGCGCTGCGCTCGACGGCGTCGCGCGACGCGCTGCGGCTGCACGTGGAGCATCCCGACGTGCGCGTCCGGGTCGCCGCCTGGGGGGCGCTGGCGTCGCTGGGGGACAAGTCGGTGCTGCCGGGGATCCGGGAGTTCCTGGACAAGCGGGAGGGGGAGGCGGTTGATCTCAACGGGCTCTGGAGGGACGCGGTGGATGCGTTCTATCGCGTGGACCGGGAAGGGGCGCTGGAGTGGTGCCGGAAGGAGTTCCAGGGGAAGAAGGACCTCCAGTTCTTTCACTGGCTGGTGGCCACGCTGCTCGCGAAGAACAACGAGGCGTTGGCGGTGGAGTTGTGGATCGCCAGCCCGTACGACACGTGGTCGGGCTGCTGGCAGAACATTCCGTCGATTCGCCCGGACGTCCTGATCCCCGCGCTGCTGGACCAGGTGGAGAAGGAGAAGGACAGCCTTCGGCCGCGGATGGGGCTCGCGCTTCTGGTGCCGCGGGCGGAGGTGGAGGGGAAGAGCGTCGAGGAGTTGCGGGCCTGGTGGAAGGCGAACGCGGCGACCTACAAGGTGCCGCTGAAGAACCTCCAGAACATCGAGCGCCGGCCGGGCGGGAACTGAGCGCGACCGGTTCTGACACAGTCCTCGGTCATCCTCTCATGGGAGGGGTGCGACCATGGGCTTCACGCAGGCCGACTTCGAAGAGCTGCGGATCAACCTGGACAAGATCCGCTTCGGGCCGCGCATCATGGCCCGGCCGCCGATCCACGTCCCCGGGCTGCCGGACCTCGGGCGTCCCAAGTCGAAGCCGGCGAAGAAAGCGCCGCCCGCGCCGAGCTACGACCAGAAGTACCAGCTCCGCTTGTGGTAGGGGGCTACACTTCCCTGGATGAATGAGGGTGACATGAGGAAGGTTCAAGTCACGGTCAATGCGATGGCGCTCGGGGCGCTGGCGTTGTTGTTTGGCGCAGGGTTCTTGTTCTGCGATCTGAACGTGCAAATGAAATTGACCGAGATGGATCGGGGAGGCGCGATCAACCAGGAAGCCTTCGCCAAGATGTATTCAGGGAGATACTCCAGCGTCCGCAGCCGGGAGTTCGCCCAGTACTTGGCGGAGTCGTGGACGGCGCACCACCATTTGGCCCTGATCGCCGCGGGCGCGATCTCGGCCCTCAATCTGGCCTTGGCCCTGAAGAAGAACCCGGCGCCGGACCTCAAGTCGGGAATCCCTGAAAATTCCTGAAATGAAATGCCCCCCGAGTGGGGATAGAGGGAGATGGGAATGATGGGGCCCCCGCGGGATGAGCCCGTGGATGCCGCGGGGCATGACGAGTTCCTGCGCCTCTTCACCAGCGTGCAGCCGGCGCTGCGCCGCTTTGTGGGGTATCACTTTCCCTCTGGCCGGGAGCAGGAGCTCGAGGACGTTCTCCAGGAGACGGCCCTGGTCCTCTGGAGAAAGTTCGGGCAGTACGATCCCGCCCGGAGTTTCACCAGCTGGGCCCTCGGGATCGCCCATTTCGAGCTGAGGCACAGCCAGCGCGCCCTGGCACGGGCCCCCCTGGCGCTTGACGAACGGACGTCGGAGCTCCTGGCCCGCCGCACGGCGGAGATCTCGCCCGGCTCGGAGCGGAGCCAGAACAACCTGGGCCGCTGCCTCGACAAACTCGACCCCCGATCCCGCGAGGCGTTGTCCCTGTATTACGAGAAGGGCCTGTCCACGCAGCAGATCGCCGACGCCTTCCGGGGGACGGCCAACATGGTGCGGATCCTGCTCTTCCGCACGCGGCAGAGCCTGGCGCGCTGCATGGCGAACACCGCGCGGCAGGAAGCGGGGGGGACGGGATGAGCGACCCTTCCACCAACCGCTCGCCAGAGGACTGGGTGGCCCTCTATCTGGAAGGGCGAATCCCCGCCGGCGAAGAGGCCGCCTTCAACGCCTGGGTCCAGGCGAGCCCGGAGAATCTGGATCTCCTGATGCAGCAGCTCGACGTTCACGGGTCGCTGAAAGTGCAGTTCGAAAAAGCGTCCCTCCGCGCCACCGGGCGGATCCGGCTCGCCCGGAGAGGTCGCGGGACCCATCGCCACGAATCGCGCTCCTGGCTCGGGGCGGCGGCCGTGATCCTCCTGGGTCTGGCGCTCGTCGCGCTGCTCTGGAAGCCCGACAACCGCGTTCGGCCGACTCCGGAGCCCGTGACCCGACGGGAAGCAGCGCGGCCCGAACCGGAGCCGCCGCTCATTCTGCCGCGGCCGGAGCCGCCGCCCACTCCCAAACCCGTCGACCCGATGCCGAGGAAGGAAGAGGCTCCGCTCCCGGCTCCTCCTCCCGCGCCGATCCCCGAGCCGATCGTCCCGGAGCCCGCTCCGCCGAAGCCGGATCGGACCATCGTCGCGGTCGCGGAGTTGAGGGACCTCAAAGGGAAGGTCCTGGTGGAGCGGCTGCCGGCGAAGTCGGCGCAGGGCCTTTCCGCGGGGGAAGGCGTCGTGACGGTCGGGAAGGACGCGTTCGCGGTGATTGTCTTCCCGGACGGGACGAGCGTGGAGCTCCGGGGCGAGACGGAGGTCCGAGACCTCAGCGTCGAGAAGGGGAAACGGTTGTTCCTCGCGCGCGGGACGCTCGACGCGAGCGTGATGAAACAGCCTCCGGAGCGCCCGATGGTCATCGAGACGCCGCAGGCGGAAGCCAAGGTCCTGGGGACGACCTTGCGGCTGCAGGTGGACGCCCGGGCGGAGTCCACCCTGCTCGAAGTCGACGAGGGCAAGGTCCGGCTGACCCGAACGACGGACCAGAAGACGCTGGACGTCGCGGCCGGCAGCGGCGCGCTGGCCGAGCGGGGGACCGAGCTGAAGGCGAAGCCGCTTCCCAAGACCAGTCTCGCGATGGCTTTCGAAGACGCGGGAACGGCGAAGGTCCAGTTCGGGAAGCTCGTCGCGGGGCCGAAGCGGAGCGGCAGTCGCGGCTGCGTGGCAGGTCTGGAAGTGCCGGACGACCGTCTGACGCGGGTGATCCTGGGCGACGCCCGGAACGGACTGCTCCGACTTCGCGACGGCGCCGTGCTGACGTTCGACTACTGGGTCGC
>Ga0310812_10000023_pt1 | contig 81692 bp, 66 predicted proteins | sample NN3metagenome_FD_205747 | JGI IMG/M metagenome (GOLD analysis project Ga0310812, IMG submission 205747) | Soil microbial communities from experimental microcosm in Duke University, North Carolina, United States - NN3 | ecosystem: Engineered > Artificial ecosystem > Soil microcosm > Unclassified...
CGTCGGGCATCCACGCCGCACTTCAGGAGGGTGTAGACATTCGCGCGGCCTCCCCAGAGTGGCTGAAGGGACAGGACGGCGCCGGCGAGAGCCTGGCTCACGATCCTGGCGGCGCGCGTTCTGGAGTAGCGCCGCGCGACGGCGGAGACAAGGCAGCTCAAGATCTCCTTCTGGTGATCCAGCATCGACTTGTCCACGCGTGCCTTTATAAGGCATCCCGGCCGGGCTTTCAATGAGGCCGGTCGTCCATCCTACCCACCTTACAAAGCCGGCTCGCTTCATCAGCCCGCGAGCCCCGGCCGCCCGCCGGGCGCCTGGCGGGCCGCTGCGCGGGGCGAGGCCGGCGGCCCGGAGGGGGCCGGGCGGGCGAACGGCCGGTGGTGGCGAGTACCGACGATTTCCCGAAACTTTCATCACCTTTTCATACGAATAAACCGGCAAGGGTTGCCGGGAGGAGCACCACCACCCTTCACGGGTCCTGGGACGACATCGGTACAGGAACTTGCGAGCATTGAGATTTCCTCGTCTGGCGTCCAAGTAACAAGGGGGCAGGTAAACTCCCCTTTGGGATTAATCATGGAAGCTGTGCGGAGATCGCCCTGGGGTTTGGTCCTCCTAGCGGGGCTGCTTCTGCTGAATGGGGCTATCCTCGGAATCCTCTTTCTCGTACCCCTTGCTCCTTGTCCTTGGTGTCATGGTGAAATTAAACATGTGGGCGGGCGCACGAGGTATTGCGAATTCAATGAGGGGCCAGGTTGCGGCGGTTCCGGTCGAGTGACGTTTTTCTCGCGTTGGCAGAGTTTCGCAACCGCAAGGATGAACCGTTAGGACATGATCATGAACCTGCTCCTGGCGGCTGTGCTCCTTGTGCAGGACAGGACTCCAGAGCAGTGGATCGAACAGTTACGCTCGGAAAGGATTGAAGAACGGGAGACGGCCGTTGAGGCACTCAAGAAACTTGGGGAAACGGCTCGTCCGCAACTCGAAAAGTCAGTAAAAGATCAGGACACGGAGTTGGCACACCGCTCTCAAGCCCTTCTGGATGCCCTGAATTCCGAGGTTGCTCGCCGATCATTCACGAAGTTGGAAGAGACTCTGATCAACGCGAAGACCTTGAGCGTGAGATTCAGGAGTGACGGCAAGGGACCCACCGACGCGGACAAGTATGAGGCATCTGGGACGATGCTCCTCAAGGAGGGGAACAAAGCCTTCATTGAGGCGAGGACGATTGGGAACCAAGAGAAGGCGGAATTGGTATTCGTTTCCAACGGCTCCATGGTCAGCAGCGAAACCACCCGCTGGAGAACAAATGTCCCGGATCACCCTGGCGTGCGCGATGAGAGCGCCGGGCCAATGTCCTCCGGAACCCTGAAGACCGAATTGAGCGCCGGTCTCGCTCGTATTGGGCAATCCATGTCGGTGACCCAGATCATGGTTAGGACGAATGCCCGCGGAAACTTCAACATGAGAGAAAGCAACCGGCCCTCCGAATTCCAGGTCGGCGACAACGACGGTCCGTACAAGACCCTTACGTACAGATTCAGACCTGAGGACTCGCAATGCTCCGTCCGCGAGACCAAGCTCTGGTACGATCCAATTACCTATAAACTCATCAAGAGAAGGCAGGTATGGAAGGGAGAGAAGGGCATTGAGGGCGTACTCAACGAGACCTACGAGGAATTCATCCTCAACGCCGATATCCCCGACGAGAAGTTCAAGCTCCCGGAGGAGAAGAAGTGAGGGTGTATCCCCCACGAATTCATTGCCGAAATCCGCATTTCTAACTGTGTGCAAATCAATTCGAGTCCCGCGCCCCGCCCCCCCGCCGCTCGCCGCCCGCCCGGCCGGGCCGCCCCGGAAAGTTTCCGATATCCCCAGATTGCCGCACGGACACTAGAATAAGGCATGCCCCTTCGCCTGCCGGCCGGCGCGGAAAGCCTGGCCCGGATCCTCCGCGCGCTCCGGGATGCGGTCACGAGCATCCCCTCTTCCTCCGAGCGCCCCTCCCCGGACCGCCCGGCGCAGGCCGAGCGTCTGTCGCGGTCGGCGTCGCTCCGGGCCGCGGCCGTCTCGGGAGCGCTCTCGGTGCCGCCCGGGCCCGCCGGGCTCCTCACGGTCCTCCCCGACGTCCTCCTCGTCTGGAAGATCCAGGCCCAGCTCGTCTCCGACCTCGCGGCCGCCTACGGAAAGTCGGTGCTCCTGACCCCGGAGGGCCTGCTCCACTGCCTCTTCCGGCACGCGGCGGCCCAAGCGGTCCGCGGGATGGTGGTCCAGGCCGCCCGAGGATGGCTCGTTCGCCGCGCCTCCGCCGAGGCGTTCGACGCGGCGCTCCGCCGCGTAGGGATCTCCGTCGCCGAGCGCGTCGCCGGGAGGGCGCTCTCGCGCTGGGTCCCGGTCCTGGGAGCTGTGGGGGTGGGCGCGTACGCCTACTACGACACGAGGCAGATCGCCAAGAGTGCGGTCGCGGTCTTCGAGAGTGACCTCGTGGTGGGTGACTAAGCGGGCGTCGTCGGGTCCCTCTGCGGCATCGGCCCCCCCTCCCCTCCCCGCGCCGCCCGCCCGGCCGGCCGCCGGCGACGGCGGGGTTCCATTCTAGTAGGGAAGGGAATCCCCCGGGCTAATCAGGGAGGTTCTTGCCCTCCATCCCGGGGGATCTTGCAAGCCAGTCCTGGATATCCCACGAGCCGTCAGCGACCTCCGCCTGAATGAGGTGCTCCAGCGAAGCCGCCCGGATCTCGTCACGAGTGGGCATCACGATCCCCGCCGGGGCGAGGGACTCGACGGGGTCGATAGAATCGACTCGATAGGGCTCTGGTGGCCGGGGCCAGGCAACGCCGCAGGAAGGGCAGAAGAAGAAGAGTTTGCCGGATTGGGCGTCCTTGGCGAATAACGCATCCCCGGCGACGCCGCACACCGAGCAGGGGCCTGCGGAATAGAGCATTGCTGTTATTCTAACTTCTCTGTCCGCCTCTCTCACGCTTAGTCTCCCTCCCCGATCCGCCCGCCCGGCCGGACGCCGGCGCGCTGACCCGGGGGAGACACTAGTTGGTTTGTAAGTTCAAGACGTCGAGTCGGGGAGTCTACGGCTTCTCCCGAGACCGGATCCGTGAGGAATTCGGTTCAGAGGTTTATCGAAGGGACTTTCCGTTTCCACTCAGGGGGGTCAAGGTCATCTTGGAGAATCGATAGACCACGTCATAGCACCCGATGGACATCGCCCGGGGATCGGGGATCTTCGCCAGCGCCGGATTGACGAGCCGATCGTAGTTCCCTTTCCAATCGATCACCGTCTTGCCATCAATGGCGACCTTGACCCCCGTCTTTCTCACGGAGCAGAGGATGGTCGCCGGGTGGTCGTTGCTCAGGAGCAGGCCGCGGCGGGTCGATTCGTTGTCCGTCCCGTCCTTGCCGTCCAGGCTCCAGAGCGACGACACGAACCCTGCCGTCGGCCATCCGTCGATCACGACCTGGAACTGGTGTCCCCCTCCGAAGAGTCCGAGGTTGATCGATTCCTTTCCCTCGGTGCGTTCGGCGACCAGCGTGACGTCGTACTCCTCGGGAGGCGAATACGGGATTTGCAGGCGGGCGGGATAGGCCTTCTTCGTGGGCTCGAGGACCCCGTCCTTCAGGGCCCACTCTCCCTGGACCGTGTCGCGGGCAGGGTCGATGAGCTTCAGAAGATCGATGCTGCTCTCCTCGCTCAGTTCTTTGAGGCGCCCCTGGACGCGCACCCGGTCGACTCCTTCGAGTCCCTCCACCGCCTGCCCGAACCACTGCCCCGCCCTCCGGCGGCAGGCGGCCGCGAAAAGCCGGTCGGCCGACTTCTCCGCCACCTCCCACCACAGATCGCCGGCTTCGGCCTTCCGCGCCGCGTCGGAAGGCTTCGAGAGCTCGGTCTTCGCCGCGACCCGGATCTGCTCGACGTCCGACTTCGCAAGGCGGGCCGATCCGCCCAGCCAATCATCCTTCATCACGCAGAGGTAACGACCGAGCGACTGGTTGGCCCGCGGATCGTCGGGCGCCTGGTCGAGGGTCTTGCGGGCCGTGAGAGCGGACTCCAGCTCGACCCGCTGCCGCTTGGCCTCCTCGCGCAGGTCGGCTGCGAGAACGCTGGACTTCTTCAGCCCGGCGGAGCGGGACAGCGTCTCGGCTTCGGAGGCAGCGGATTCCGCGGCCTCGTAGTCGCCGCGCGCGAGCGCCTGATCCGCCTCCCGGAGGCGCGCCTCGGCTGATGTCGCCGGATCGTCAAAGGCGGAAAGGGCCCGGCGGGCCAGCTCCTGCGCCGCTGCGGTCCCGCCGCTCCCGGCAATCTCCTTCAGGGCCTTGATCGCCCCCGGCGCCGGGAGCCGGTCGCAGATCATGAGCGCAACGCGGAGTTGAGCCAGATCCTGGACGGCCGACGGGTCCTTCGCCAGCTCCACGCGAAGCGTCTCCAGGGACGACCTTACTTCCGCGGAGAGCGTCAGGCCCTGGCGAAGCTGGCGCTCGATCCAACCTTGGATCGTAGCGCCCTTCGAGCGCAGGTCCTCGCGCGCACGTTGCCGGACGGTCGGGTCGTCATCGTCGAGCTTCTCGAGGACGCGCTGGAGCTCTTTCTCGAGAGTGGCGGGGTCGGTTTTCCCGACCGAGTACGCCTGCGAAAGGACGCCGAGCGCTTCCTCCCCCAGCGCGGCGATCCTGGTCCGTGCCGAGCTGGACCGGGCCAGGTCGACGCTCGCCAGGTCGTCGGCGAGCGCCTTGAGGGCCCCGGCGCGTTCCGTGTCGCGCAGCCCCTTCCACCGGGAGGCCCAATCGGCCCCCTCGGCGGACGCGAGCCCGTCCCTCTGCCAGAGGACGACGGAGGTGTCCGTCGAGCCGGACGCGAGGAGTCCGCCGCCGGGGCTGAACACCACCTTGGTGACGGACCCGACGTGCCCCTTCAAGGTGTCGACCACTTTGCCCGAGCGCAGATCCCAGATCGCGACCGTCTTGTCCCAGCTTCCCGACGCGGCGGTCTGGCCGTCAGGGTGAAAGGCCACGGACGCGACCGCCATGCTGTGGCCCTGGAAGCGCCGGATCTCCCGGCCCGTCTCGAGCTCCCAGAGCAAGACCACCCCGTCCTTGCCGCCGGATAGCGCAAGCCGGCCGTTCGGACTGACGGCGACGGCGAGGACGACGTCGCTGTGTCCTGTGAGCGAGCGCAGGCGCTGGCCGCTTTCGAGGTCCCAGACGGCCACGGTCTGGTCCGCGGCGCCGGAGACGGCCTGCTTCCCGTCGGGGGTGAAGGCGACGGCGTAGACTTCCTTCTCGTGGCCTTGGAGGGTCTTCCGGACCTCGCCCCCGTCGAAGTCCCGCCAGCGGATCTGGGTGCCGGAACAGGTGAGGACCGTCCTGCCGTCGGGACTGACCGCCAGGCCGTTCACGGATCCCGGATCGCTGTACCCCTGTTTGCGCTCGAAGGTCCTGGCATCCCAGGAATCGATGACTCCCTGCCCACCCAGAAGCACGGTCGCCCCGTCCCGCGAATAGACGGCCCCGAGGCTGCGGCTGGCGGGCTGGCTCGTGCGTCGGAGCGGCTTTCCGGTCTTCTCGTCCCACAGGATGAGCGTGGCGTCGATGCTTTGCGTCAGCAGCCCGCCGCCGGTGGGGCTGAAGAGGACGGAGCGCACTTCGCTCGAATGACCGTTCAGAGGAAGCTCGCGCTCCCCCGAGGCCGCGTCCCACACGGCCAGCGTGCGGTCGTGACTTCCCGTAACCACCTTCTTCCCATCGGGACTGAAGGCGGCGGAGGCGACCAGGTCCCGGTGCCCCGGGAACTCCCGGAGCTTCTTGCCGGTTTCGACTTCCCAGATGCCGGCACCGGGCGAGGCGGCGTCGGAGAGCAGATACTTGCCGTCGGCGCTGAAGGCGACGTAATACAGGTTCCCTCCGATGGGCCCGATCTTGCGGAGGACCTCGCCCGAGGTGACGTCCCAGAGCACGAGCTGCTTCTCCTGCCCTCCCGATGCCGCAATCTTCCCGTCCGGGCTACACGCGACGCACCAGACGCCCCCGCGGTGTCCCGAGAACTTCAATTTCTCCTTCCCCGAGGCGATATCCCATACCCGCACGGAATGGTCGTACGAGGCGGTCACGACCGCGGTCCCCGACAGGCAGAAGGACGCCCCGCGAACCACGTCAAGGTGCCCTTCAAATCTCTTGAGGAGGGTTCCGCTCTCGACGTCCCAGAGGATGGCGGCATTCCCGCACCCGGCGACTACCTGCTTCCCGTCGGGGCTGAACGCCACCCCGTGGAGCCAGGCCCCGGCCTCGTACGTCTGGAGCGCCTTCCCGGTCGCGAGGTCCCAGGCGATGAGCTTGGAATCGTGGCCCCCCGAGACCGCGCGGCGGCCGTCGGGCGAACAGGCGACCGAGCAGATCTCGCCGCTATGGCCTTCCATGACGAGCTTCCGCTTCCCCGAGGCCAGGTCCCATACCGTGACCGACATGTTGGAACTACCCGAGAGCACAGTACGGCCGTCGGGGGTGACGGCCACGGCGGTCACTCGGCCTCCCTGTCTCCATCGGACGGTTCCCAGGCGCATGAGGGCGCCTGGCGGAAGCGGATCGTTCTGGTCTCTTTGCTCCTGAGCCGGGGTTCCGAGAATGGGAGCACACGCGAGGACGAAGAAGACAAAGGCCCGAAGGGATGGTCGGAGCGAGCTCTGGCTCATCGATCCCTCCGAAGCGTCATTATGCTCAGCGCGCTTGGGCACTTGAAGCCGGTCGAACGGGCTTCCCATCCCGCCCTCTTCCCCCCAAATCTTACCTCAACATCGTCAATTCTTTGAACTCCCGGTGGGTCGTGCTCGATTTCTGGGCCTACAATATCAAGGCAGGAATAGCCGGATAACTGCGATGCCTAACGCCGTACTGAGCGGGCGCCCGTGGCGGTGGGTTGCCGTTGTCCTTCTACTTTCTTCGGGCGCGGCTGCGCTGGCTCTCTTCTATTGGATCCGCAGCGCCGAGGAGCGCGGGCGCGCCGCCATGGCGGAGCGCGTCAGGGAGCTTTCCGAAGAGGCGCGGGAACGCCGCCGCACTCGACCGGTCTTGAGGGGCGAGGCGGCCCCCGGCAACGCGTGGCGCGAGTACCTGCTGGCCGCCGCCCTTTCCCAGGCGCCGGGACCGCGCCTCTCCGCTCCCGTCCCCGGAGGGGGCGCCGCCGCCCGAGAGGCCTCCGGGGATCGCGTGGAGCAGTTCCTGAAATCCTGGGGTCCCTTGCTACGGCACCTCCGCGCAGGAACCCAGTGCGAGTCTGTCGCTAGCCCGATCTCCTCGGACTCAGGTTCCTACCGCCTGCTCCCCCATCTCGGCAACTGGGATGCGCTCTGGAAGGCGAGCGTGCAATACGCGCGGCTGCTGGCCGAGCGGGGCGACTATCGGGAGGCGTACGAACGGCTCACCGACCTATGCCTCTTGGGGTGTGACTGGTGCTGGAACGTGACCACGGACGTGGAGGGGTCGGGCCTGGAGTTTCGCCGGCACGCGCTGGACGAGCTTCGGTCGTTGATCACGGACCCCCGTTTTCCAGCAGAACTCCTCACACCACTCGAGAAGGAATTAGACGTCTTGGACCAGGCAAGTCCGGAGCGGACCTTCACGCTTCTCAACAACACGGCCCAAGTGGGCCGGCTCCTTCTAAGCGAACCCGAGTGGCCGCCATGCCTGAGGATCGCAAAGGACGACTTGCCCGCCTTCGACTGGCGTCACGGGTTTTCGAGACGCTTGCTGGCCACAGATTTATTCCACCGGGTCGACGGGTGGAACCGCATGGCCTCGAGTGCGGCCGCGATGCCCTGGCCGGATGCCAAGCGGCTTCACGACTCGATCACGGAGGACCTGCGCGAGCAGTGCTCCGCGTTCCGGTCTGTCGGGCTCGACTCCTGTGCCTGGGCCGCATGGGCCAGGGCGACGCACGCCAAAGTTCGGCTGCTGAGGGTGGCCGTCCATTTCAAACGGAGCGGGGACGTGCTCCCGCTTCCTGACCCGTTCGGGGGAGTCCTGGGACATCGCCTGGAGAACCATCACCTGAAGGTCTGGAGCTCGGGCTGGTTCGGTCGGGGCGAAGTGACGGGATCCCCTTGGGATGACGCTGATCCAGCCGGGTCCAATCGGCTCGTCATCGAGGCGGATCAGTAGGGCAAGCGCCTCGGCCCTCGGCGATCTGCTCGGCGGCCCACGAATCCTGCTCCCAAGGTCGAGATCCCGGTGCCGAGATCCCGGCCTGCCCGAGGGGCTATAATACCGAGGATGGCGAACCTTCTCAGAGTCCACAAGATTGAGCTCGAAAAGGGCGTGTGGGCGCTCTCCCTCCACGGGTCGGTGGACGCGTCGACCACCCAGGCGGTAGTGTCAGCGGCGGGAGAGGTCCTGGAAGCCGGCGCCCGCCACGTGCTCTTCGACCTGGAGAAGGCGGAGTATGTCTCCTCGGCCGGTTTTAGCGCCTTCCTCAGGATTTCCGATCAGGTCGCCGAGAAGGGCGGGAAGATCATCTTCGTGTCCACTCCATCTCGGGTCAGAGAGATCTTCAGGATCTTGGGATTGGAGAGCGAGCTTTCCTTCCTGCCGGATGCGCCAGCCGCGCTGACCCATCTGAGGTCGCTCCAGGGGGAGGCCGGCCGGAAGTAAGCGGACCCGGCAGCGAGGGCCGTCACTTCTTGTGGATCTCCTTCCCGTCGCACTCGAAGTCCAGGTCCCCCTGCCCTTGCGTCACATAGACCGCGGCGTTGAGCTTGATCGTCTTCCAAACCCCGTCCTGAGTGGCGTAGGCATCCACCGTAACGGCGGGACCCTCCCGGGGGTCCGCGTGGCCTAGGAGGCTCTTGAGCGTTTCAAACCGCGGGTGCTTGTACTTGATGTTCGTGCCCACCCCCTTCTCACCGCAGGAGACGCCCACGAACTTCGGCTGGACGTGGTTCAGGAACTCCGCGCTGCTCGAGGTGTTTGAGCCGTGGTGGCCGGCCTTCAGGAAGTCGCACTTCAGGAGCTTCTCGGTCTCCGGGTCATTCATGAGCAGCTGCTCCTCCGGCCCCTCGCAGTCGCCCACGAAGAGGAAGCTCTGGTCCTTGTAGTCGATTCTCACGATCACGGAGACGTTGTTCGGATCGTCCTCATCCTCTGCGTAATGGGCGGGCCGCAGAATCCGGGCTTTCACCTCCGGCAGTGTACAGAACTTGATCTCGGGGATTTGGGCGTCTTGCGCGGTCTTGTGGGCCACGTGGTGGAGCTCGACGGCGTTCATCAGCTTCTTGTAGCCGGCGGTCGTCGCCTTCATGCCGCTATCCACGTAGAGCCCGATCGGGTAGTTCTCGACGACCCACTGCATGTTCCCGATGTGGTCGGCGTGGGGGTGGGAGGCGACCACGACCTCGATCTGGTTCTGCTTGGCCTGGTGTTTCTCCATGTACGTCTTAAACTTCGCCGACGACCCGGGGTAGCGCGTGTCCCCGGAGTCGATCAGCATTTCGTGGATCCCCTCGGGGCAGCGGACGAGGATCGCGTCGCCCTGCCCCACGTCGATGAGGTGGACCTCGAGCTTGCCCGAGGGGACCCCCAGGAGCTGGGACGGCGGCGGCGGGGACGCGCAGCCCCCGAGGAGCGCGAGGAGGCCAAGCGCGAGAATATGGGCGATGCGGCGGCTTGGGGGTGGAACAGGACCGGTTCGCATGATTCGTCCTCCCTGTCCCCCGGTCGCAGGGGCTGATCCTGATCGAAGCGCGTCCGGATGTCAAGGGATCCGGGTCGCCCTCCCCTACCGCGCGAATCCCGCGAAGGCCTTCAGCGCCGCCCCACCCCTGCCGATACCACTCGGCCTAACGAAAGGAGCCGACGACGTGGAAACCCATTCCGAAACGCTGCACTCCGACCTGGATACCCTCACCCCCTTTCAGCGAAAGGTGCGCTTGGCCCTCGACGAGCACCTGTACAGCCTCCCGGACAGCAGGAGGCACGACTTCGTCCTGCGCCTCCGCCGGATGGCCGAGTTCATGCGCCTGGGGCGCGGTCATTGGCATCGAGTGGTGGATCGGGTATTCACCTTGGACCCGGAGAGCGCCGAGGGACTGATCCACCGGTACCGCGCGTGGCTGCGAGCTCCGGCCCGGGCGTCCACCTGGATGAGCACCCATCTCAATCCCTGGACGCTTCAGCGCTTCAGCAAGATCCTCCGGAGCCGCGGCCTGATCGACTGGCACCTCAAGCACGTGCGGACCCGGAAGGCGGAGCTCCGCTTCGAGAGCACGTGTCCCCGCTTCCGGGCCCTCGTCGCGGAGTTCCTGAGGGAGCAGAGTGCCCGGAACCTGGCCAAGGATACGGTCAACAACCTGCGATGCGGCCTGGTGGATTTCGCGGCCTACCTCCGCGGTCGATCCCTCCGCTTCGATGCTCTCGACTATCACCATGCTCTTTCGTGGATGGAAGATGTCCGGAAGGGCGGCCTCGCGCCCGTGGGGATGAACCGCAAGCTCCACATCGTCCGGCGCTTCTACCGCTGGCTCGTCGCCCGGAAACTGATCCCGGACTCGCCCTTCGAGACGTTCCAGCCGCTGCGGGTCTCCCGCAAGCTCCCCAAGATTCTGAGCGAAACCGAAGTCGCCCGGCTAATCGAGGGCGGGGGCTCGGCGCGGAACCGCGCGATCCTCGAATTCCTCTACGCGACGGGCTGCAGGGCGGGCGAGCTGCACCGGACGGATCTGGGGGCCGTGTCGTTCGAGGCCCGGACGGCGCGGACGATCGCGAAGGGCGGGCACGAGCAGCTGCTCTACCTGAACGACTCGGCACTGGGCGCGATCCGCCGCTACCTTCCCGAGCGCGCCGCGCTCCTTAGAAGGAGGCCCGGCCCTCCCGAGAGCGCCCTCTTTCTCAAGAGAGACGGAAGGAGGATGACGAGCTACAGCGTGCGTAACCTCGTGGTCGAAGCCGGCCGGAGGGCGAAGCTCGGCAGGACGGTGAATCCCCACATGCTCCGGCACAGCTTCGCGACGCATCTCCTCGACCGCGGCGCGGACCTCTTCTCGATCATGCAGTTCCTGGGCCACCGGAACATCCAGTCCACGGTCCGCTATCTGCAGGTCGCGACGGCCAAGCTTTCGGAGGTACACCGCAAGTACCATCCCCGAAGCTGAAGCCAGGCCTCCCTTCCCTGTGCCACCTGCCTTCGGCCCGCCCCGCGGGCCCCGGACCGCCGCCGGGGCCGCGGTCCGAGAACAATCTGATCTACTTTCATTTCGCGCTCCTTTTTCGTGCTAGGTTTTGACCTCCTCGCCCGCGATGGGAGGTGGAAGGATCGCAATGTCCCATCGAAAGAAGGAGATCGCGGATGAGCGAGGCATGGCGTGAAGTAGCACGTTTGGGAAAGAAGGGCGAACAGTATCCCCATCTCTTGGTCGACTCCCACGGCTGGTGTCTCCGGCTTGGCCCGCGCGACAGGGAGGACGAGAAGTACTACTCCTCCCTCCCTACCCTGCTCCAGGGTCTCTTGGAGCACTTCCTTCGCCGGAAGGATCAAGACAGCGCGGGCGGGCTCGCCGAACTGAAGGCGCTCCTCATCCAGAACCTCAAGGAGGCCAAGGAATTAGGCGAGGAACTCGAGAGGAAACTCCCGAATTTGCGCCAGCGGCTACTGCACGCCGCGGGCAAGACCCGGGAATTCGAAGGCTCCCGGCCGATTGCACCGTCGCCTGAAATCGCCGCTGCTGCACCAGAAGTCGGCTCGGAAGCGGCGTGAAGGCCGAAGAAAACATTCCAAAGGCCCGATTGACACTTCTCTCGGGTGATCTAGATTCGACGTTGGCACAAGGACGCCCTCAATAGGGGCGAGAAAGGCAGGAGTTCCGATGGAGCCTCGCGCACAGCTTTCCCTTGTCGCTCGGCCGGACGCCGGTTCCGCGCCGTCCGTCCCGCCGGAGAGGCTCTGGACCGTGAAGCAGGCGGCGGAATGGCTCTCCATTAGCGAGCAGTCCCTCCGGACCATGATGAAGCGCCGGCAGCTTCCCGCCCAGGCGATCCTGAAACTCGGGCGCCGGGTTCGGTTTCGCTCCGACGTTCTTCGGGACTGGGCTCTTCGTCAATGCTCTGCCTGAACATCCCAGAACACTGGATCAAACTCACGGCGCCCGCCGGGCGGTGGGCGCCATTTTCATTTCTCGTTGCGAGCCTTCGGGCCGCGTAAAGGAGGTGTTCCCTGCAGCCGCACGTGTATCGGGACTGGCACAAGCGGGCCAACGGCGAGCGCCCGTGGTGCCTCTATTACATCGGCCTCGACGGGAAGCGCCATCGGGAACGGACCCAGGCGCCGACCAAGTCGGTGGCCGAAGACCTGCTCAAGGCAAGGCTCGTGGAGATCGAGCGCAAGCGAGCGAACCCCGACACCCTCACCGCTCGGACCCTCGCCGACTTCGCCCCCGAGTACCTCCAGTACATGGAGACCCGCGGGCGTTCGAAGGCCTACGTTCGACTCCACAAACTCTTCCTGGATCGGTACCTCCTCGCCGAGTTCGGCACGAATCTGCTGAGCGACATCAAGCCCGGCGCGATCGAGAAGTACATGGACAAGCGGCTCGTCGCCCTCACCCCGCGCGGGACGAAGACGAGCCCCGCGACCGTATTCCAGGAGCTCATGTGCCTTTCGGCGCTCTTCGAGCAGGCGATCGTCCGCGGTCACGCCACGACGAACCCCGTCCGCCGCGTCGAGAAGCCCAAGTCGAAGAATTTGATCGAGAGGTACCTCGAGGCAAAGGAGGAGGAAGCGCTCCTTGCCCGGGCCCCCGCCCCGCTTCGGCCCCTGATCCAGACCGCGCTCCACACGGGACTCCGGAAAGGCGAACTCAGCAATCTCACCTGGCCCGACGTGGACCTCGAGGAAGGCCGCATCTTCGTCCGGCCCAAGGAAGACAAGGCGAGCGGGGTCGAGGCGTGGGCGCCCAAGCGCAACAAGGCGAGGGCCGTCCCGATCAACAGCGATCTAAAAAAGATCCTCGAGGCCATTCCGCGGTCGCTGGCCAGTCCCTACGTCTTCGTGAACCCGGAGACCGGGAAGCTCTGGCACGAGATCGACCTCAATCTCGCGTGGTACGCGACGCTCAAGAAAGCCGGGATCAAGGGCTTCCGCTTCCACGACCTGCGGCACACCTTCGCCTCGCGCCTCGTGCAGGCGGGCGTTTCGCTTAAAACGGTGGCGCAGCTCCTGGGCCACGCGAGCGTCGTCGTCACCGAGCGGTATAGCCACCTGGCGCCTTCGAACCTGGAGAACGCTGTCGAGGTGCTGACGTCAGCCGGCAGGAACGAAGTTCTGACGTACAGTAGACGTAAATCGGCTTCGGGAGGCCCGAAATAGGGTTTTCTGGAGGACCCTTCCCTCCGCATCCCCCGGTGGCCCAGAGGGATAATGTATGGTGCGCCGCGAGGGACTCGAACCCACGACCCGCTGATTAAGAATCAGCTGCTCTACCAACTGAGCTAGCGGCGCCCAGAGATGCTGCTCCCACAAGGGAAAACAACCCCCTTTGGGACCGGTCATTATAGGCGCCGCGACCCCGCTTTCAAGTCTTTTCCCCGGGAACCCCTCACGCCCGCTCGATCCCCAGACTGTTCATCTTGTACGTCAACACCCGCTCATTCAGCCCCAGACTCCGCGCCGCCCTCGCCTTCACCCAGCCCGACTTCTCCAGCGCGCTCACGATCATCGAGCGCTCCATCCGCTCCAGCGCGTCGATCAGGCGCTCGGCCCCCGCCGAAGCCGGCGACGCCGCCTTCCGCGCCAGCGCCGGCGGCAGGTCCTTCGGCAGAATCAGCTCCCCGTCGCAGACCAGCACCGCCCGCTCAATCGCGTGACGCAACTCCCGCACGTTGCCCGGCCACGCGTGACCCTTCAGGATCTCCAGCGCCTCCTCCGAGAGCGAGACCTCCCGCTTCTCCGCCCGGTTCGCCCGCGCCAGGAAGACCTCCGCCAGCTCCGGAATGTCCTCCCCACGCGCCCGCAACGGCGGCACCTCGAAGTGGATCACGTTGATCCTATAGTAAAGATCCTCCCGGAACCTGCCCCGCTTCACCATCTCCACCAGGTCGTGGTTCGTCGCACAAAGCACCCGGACGTCCACCTCCACCCGCTCGTCGCCCCCCACCCGCTGGAAGCGCTGCTCCTCCAGCACCTTCAGGAACTTCGGCTGGATCTCCAGCGGCATGTCCCCGATCTCGTCGAGGAAGAGCGTTCCCCCGTCGGCCTGCTCGAACTTGCCCAGCCTCCGCGCCGCCGCCCCCGTGAAGGCCCCCTTCTCGTGGCCGAAGAGCTCGCTCTCCAGCAGCGTCTGCGAGAGCGCCGCGCAATTCAGCTCCACCAGCGGCTTCTGCGCCCGCGGACTCAGATAGTGCAGCGACCTCGCGACCAGCTCCTTCCCCGTCCCGTTCTCGCCCGTGATCAGCGCCGTCGTCTTCGACTTCGCCACCTTCCGGATCAGCGCCCGCAACTCCTGCATCGGGTGCGAATTCCCCAGCAGCGTATACTCGGGCACCGACTCCTTCTGCACCTCCGCCCGCAACTGCACGATCTCCTTGTCCTTCGCCTTCCGCAACTCCTCCCGCGCCGCCTCCAGCTCCGCCGTCCGCTCCCGCAACGCCCCCTCGGTCCGCTTCAGGTCCGTGACGTCGAAGCCGACGCCCTGGACGAACAGGGGGAATCCGGTTCTCGGGTCCCGCTTGATCCGCACGTCGCCGAGAATCCACACCACCCGGCCGTCCCGCGCCAGGAAGCGATACACCGAGTGCACCGCCGACCCCTTGCTCATCACCGTGTCGGCGAACTCGCGGTTCCAGCGGTCCTTGTCCTCCGGATGCAGGCGCTGATACCAGAGCGACGGACTCGAGAGCCACTCCTTCTGCGTGTAGCCCAGGATCGACTCGATCTGCGGGCTGACGTAGACCTCCTGCAGCCCGCGCTCGAAGGACGTCATGAACGTCACCGCCGGGATCTGCTCCAGCAGCGTCCGGTAGAGCTCCCCCGTCAGCACGTCCTGCGGGTCCGGCAGCGCCTCCGTCACCCCGTCCATCGCGGGAATGAGATCCGCGAGCCCCGGCACCAGCGAGCCCGCCAGCTCGCGCAGCACCTGCTCCGCCTCCTCCGCCGATTCGAACTCGGACGTGTCGCTCATGACGTTACTCGCCTCGCCGAACACCCCAAAAGCCAGTCCATCCACTCCCCCATCCCGTCCCCGCGCGTCGCCGACAGCTCCATCACCCGCGCCCGCGGCTGCACCTCCTCGACGAAGCCCCGGAAACGCTCGACGCGGAACTCGACGTGCGGCAAGAGATCCACCTTGTTCAGCAGCACCAGGTCCGCCGAACGGAACATGTGCGGATACTTCACGGGCTTGTCCTCGCCCTCCGCCGTCGACGCGACCAGCACCCGCTTCTCCTCCCCCAGATCGAAGAGCGCCGGACAGATCAGGTTCCCGACATTCTCGATCACGACAAGCGAGCCCTGCCGCGGCTTCAAGTCGTGCAGCGCGTGCCCCACCGCGTGCGCATCGAGATGGCACGCCGCTCCCGTGTTGATCTGCACGACCGGCGCGCCCGCCGCGCGGACGCGGTCCGCGTCCCGCGACGTCGCCTGGTCCCCCTCGATGACCGAGATCGGCAGCCTCCCGCCGAGCTCCCGGATCGTCCGGCAAAGCAGCGTCGTCTTCCCCGCGCCCGGCGACGCCACCACGTTCAGCGCCAGGATGTCCCGCTCGCGGAACCAGGCCCGGTTCTTTTCCGCGTACTTCAGGTTCTTGCCGAGGACCGCTTCCTCGAGGCGCAGCGTCGTCCCGTGCGAATGATCGTGAGAAGGGGAGTGCTCGTGCTCATGCGTGTGACCGTTCGAGCAGCCGCAGGTGGCGCACATCTCAGATCACCTCCATCTCGCGAATCTTCAGCTCGTCCCCCGAGAGCCACTCGAGGTCGCTCGACCCGCAGGCGCAGCGACCGAAGGGCTTCTCGAGCGCCAGCTCCCCCCCGCAGGCGCGGCAGCGGCCGCGGCCCGGCGTCTCCAGGATCTCCAGGCTTGCCCCCTCCGCCGCGCTCCCCTCGGCGCACAAGTCAAAGCAGAAGCGCAGCGCGTCCGGCAGCACGAGCGCGAGCTTGCCCACCTCGAGCACGACGCGCCGCACCCGGCGCTCGCCCGCGCGCTCCGTCACGATCCGGACTATTTCTTCGGTCAGCCCCAGCTCATGCATGGACCAGGCCCTCGAGCATCCGCAACGCCTCCGGCAGCGCCGCTTCGACCGCCGCCGACAACCCCATCCGTCCCAGCTCGGGATCGCCGAAATCCTCCGGCTCGCAGGCGAGCACCCGCAGCGCCTTCAGCTCGCCCCCCATCGCCTTCGCGGCCCTCAGGACCTGCCGCGGCGCCATCCCGTGCACGTCGAAGTCCGCCGACTCGCCGTCCGGCTCGACCTCGAGCACGTAGAGCGTCCCCGGCGGCCCGCCCCGCTTCGCGACGTCGACCAGCACGACCCGGTCGTAGCCCCGCAGCAGCGCCATCGACAGGTCGAAGCCCCGCGTCCCAAAATCCCGGACCTCGACCCCGGGCGGCAGCGCGCGCCCGCCCAGGCGACGCACGACCTCGACCCCGAAGCCGTCGTCCCCGAGGAAGACGTTGCCGATCCCCGCGACCAGCACGCGCGTCATCGACGCTCGACCTCCTCGGGCCGGAAGAAGAAGCGATGCCCCAGGTACCCGCGCTCGCCGAGATCGCGGCCCGGGTCGTCGTTCACCGTCACCGCCACGTAGCGCCGCCCCTCCAGGTCCTCCTCGATCGCCACGACCGTCGCTTCCCGGCCCGCGAGCGCCAGGTCCATCACGTCCGCCCGGCCCCGCGGCCGCAGCCGCACCACGTCGCCCACCTGGACCTCCGCGCCGCGGCCGTGCATCGCGAGCAGCTCCTCCGACGTCAGCGCCTCCGTCCGCTCCAAGAGCGCTCGCGCGCGCCCCTCCCCGCTTCGAATCTCCTCCTTCTCCGCGTCCGACAGCGTCCGGATCCGCAGGCTCAGGATCTCGTCGATCTCGGTCAGATCGAAGAGATCCCGCGGACTCTCGGGCGCCAGCGCCGGATAGTCGGGCAGGATGATCGGCGACATCAGCAGCAGATCCGGAGCCAGCAGCACCGGCCAGAGCCCCCGCGCCGCCACGCCCGACTCGACCCCGGAGACAAACGCGGCGCCCCCCAGGAGAACGTGACACGACAGCATCGGCGCGCGACCTTCGATCCGCAGCGAGAGCGTCCGACCCTGGACCGAGACCTCGAAAACGCCGTGCTCGAACTCGCGCCGCAGCGGCAGCGCCCTGATCGCAATTTCGTTCTCGAGCTCCTGTTCAACTGCCCCGTCCGGCCGGTCCTCCAGATAGCGCAGCTTCAGCGCGAGCGTCGCGTCCGCCCCCTCCACGACACAGTCCCCGGCCAGGACCTCGCCGGGCCCCAGCGTGCCGAACATCGGCCGGCTCCGGTTCTTCAGCGCCGACGCGCGATACGGATAGAGCAGATACCCCTCATAGAGCACCGCGCGGGCGATCGCTTCGGCGGGCGTCCAGTTCATGCGTCCCCCCGCCGCCGCAGCCCGGCGAAGAACTCGTCCACGATCCCCGCCATGTCCTCCCCGCCCGTGAAGCCGCGCCAGCTCTTCCGCACCAGGGCCGTCAGCCGGTAGCACTCGTCGAGCGGCACCAGGAACGCGTCCGCGCGATCCACCCCGCGGCGCAGCAGCAGCGCCTCCACGTCGGGCTCCAGCGCGCCGAGCTCCGGGTTCTTCCCGAGCAATCCCTCCCAGGACTCCGGCGGCACCGAGGTCTCCACGGGCCCCAGCGGGCTCGGGTAGAACGCGACCGTCCCGCCGCGGGGCGTGCTCCTCACGAAGAACGCAATCCCCACCGGGATCGCGAAGCCCTTCCAGTCGTCCGGCGTCATCCGCAACTCCGGCAGCGCCCGCACCCGCTCGGGCACGCGGCGGAACTTGCCCGACGCGGGACCCAGGACGCTCGCGCAGCCCCCGCAGCAGCACTGCAGCTTGCCCGAGTCCACCTGCACCAGGTGCGCGTGGACCGCGCCCAAAACCGCCGCGCAGAGGCCGCAGCGCTCCTCGGCGTCGCGGCCGCGCACAAAGCGTCCCAGTCTCGCGATCGCGTTCACAGGACCTCGATCCCCCCGGCGTCGGGCGCCGCGTCCGCGATCGCCTCCTCGACGGCCCCCTTGAGCGTCTGCTCCGACGACGGGCAGCCCTGGCAGCTTCCCTGGAGCCGCAGCCGCACGCGTCCCTCCTCGATCCCCACGAGCTCCACGCTGCCCCCGTGCGAGTGCAGGTAGGGCCGCACCCGGTCGAGCGCGCGCTCGACGCGGCCCTGCAACTCCTCGGGATGCAGGCCGTGCAGCATCAGGATCGGCGCCACCTTCGGGTCGCCGGCGAGGCGCGCCAGCAGCGCCTCCTGGCCCGCCTCCCGCGCGGTCTCGATCACCCGGCCGAGCGCCCGCTCGTGCAGCGCGAGGACCTCGCGGAGCAGCTCCCGCGACGTCTCGCGGGCCACGGGGTCCGGGAGCGCTTCGATGCGCCCGATCAGCTCTTCCACGCGATCAGCCACGGGACACCCCCAGGGTCGGAGAATGACGGATCTCCAGGATCTTCGCGGGCCCGTCGTAGAGGTGGACGCCGCAGGGCAGGCAGGGATCGAAGCTGCGCAGCGCGCGCATGATGTCGATGCCCTTGAAGCCGTCGCGGCCGCCCTCCTCGAAGAGCGGCGTGTTCATGATCGCGTCCTCGTAGGGGCCCGGCGTCCCGAAGGTGTCGCGCGGGCTCGCGTTCCACGACGTCGGCGGGTATGGGTGGTAGTTGGCGATCTTGGCGTCGCGGATCACGACGTGGTGCGAGAGCGTGCCCCGCACGGCCTCGTGGAAGCCGCAGCCGATCGCCTCCTTGGGCACCTTGACGGGCACGCAGGTCTCGAGGCGCCCCGCGTGGACCTCGGCGAGCGCCTTCTCGACGAACGTGAGCGCCGCGGCCGCCGCGTAGGCCTGGAAGTAGGTGCGCGCGCGGTTGCGCTCCAGCGCGTTCGACCAGCGCGGGATCATCCACTCGAATTCGGTCTCGGGGAGCGTCGCGGACTTCGGGAGCCGGATCTTGACGCTCTTCCCGGTCGCCTTGATGAGGCCCGTGTCGACCTTGCCCGCCAGCGCCGTCACCCAGAGCCGCGCCAGCGCGCCGCCGCCGGTGTCGAGCGCGAGGTGCTGCCCGGACTTCTTGTCGAACCAGCGGGGCGACATCACCCAGGTGTACTTCTTCGAGAGGTCGCGCTTCTGCGGCTTGGGCAGCGTCGTCTGGTTCCAGGGATGCCGCGGGTCGACCGGGTTGCCCAGCGGGTCCTGCTTCACGAAGATCTCGCGGCCCTCCCAGTCGTCGTAGAACGAGCTCCCCAGCAGGATGCGGATGCCGAGGTTGATCTCGACCAGGTCGGTCGTGATCAGCTCGCCGTCCACCACGATGCCCGGGGTCACGAACATCTCGCGGCCCCAGCGGCTCATGTTCTTGTAGGTGAAGTCGCCGTGCTCCGGGTTCTGGAAGGCGCCCCAGCAGCCCAGCAGGATGCGACGCTTCCCCACCTCCTCGTAGCCCGGCAGCGCCTGGTAGAAGAAGTCGAAGAGGTCGTCGTGCAACGGCACGATGCGCTTCATGTACTCGACGTACTTCATGAGCCGCACGAGGTAGTCGTGGAAGAGCTGGACGCTGGGGACCGTGCCGACGCCGCCCGGGTAAAGCGTCGACGGGTGCACGTGCCGGCCCTCCATGAGGCAGAACATCTCGCGGGTGAGGCGGCTGATCTCGAGCGCCTGGCGGTAGAACACGCCCTCGAAGGGATTGAGCGCCTTCATGATGTCCGCGATCGTGCGGTAGCCGTGCACGCCCGCGTGCGGCGCCTCGGTCGCCTCGGCCTTCGCGTAGACGGACGGGTTGGTCTCCCGCACCATCTTCTCGCAGTAGTCGACCCCGGCGAGGTTGTCCTGGAAGAGGTTGTGGTCGAACATGTACTCGGCCGCCTCGCCGAGGTTGATGATCCACTCGGCCAGGTCGGGCGGCTTCACCCCGAACGCCATGTTCTGGGCGTGGACCGCGCAGGTGGCGTGGTTGTCGCCGCAGATGCCGCAGATGCGGCTCGTGATGAAGTGCGCGTCGCGCGGGTCCTTCCCCTGCATCATGAGGCTGTAGCCGCGGAAGATCGACGAGCTCGACCGGCAGTCCGCGACGCGGCGCTTGCCGAAGTCGATCTTCGTGTGGATGCCGAGGCTGCCCACGACGCGCGTGATCGGATCCCAGGACATGTCGACGAGTTCGGACATCGTCTCTCCGTTAGTTCGGGGCCTTGTAGCCGCTGGTCAGGGTCTTGCCGGGCTTGCGCCAGTCCGGCTCCTGGTTGAGGGAGCCCTGGGTGAAGCGACGCAGCGCGCGGATCGCCTTCCCGTAGGTGAAAATCGACACCGACGACAGCTTCGAGCCCGGCGGCTGGTTCATGAAGGACTTGGAGCCGTCGGCCGGGTCCTCCGAGAGGAATTTGTCCGGGAAGCCCGGCATGGTGCAGCCGATGCAGATGCCGCCGACGTTCGGGCAGCCGCCGATGCCGTTGATCCAGCCGCGCTTGCCGACGTTGCACTGCACGACCGGCCCCCAGCAGCCGAGCTTCACGATGCACTTCGGGGTGCCGAAGCGCTCGCCGAACTCCGCCTGCTCGTAGTAGCCGCCGCGGTCGCAGCCCTCGTGGGTCGTGGCGCCGAAAAGCCAGGTGGGCCGCAGGTTGTCGTCGAGCGGGATCATGGGCGCCTTGCCGGCGGCCTGGTAGAGCAGGTAGAGGATCGTGTCCATGAAGTTGTCGGGCTGGACCGGGCAGCCCGGGACGCAGACGATCGGGATGCCGGCCTTCGACTTCCACTTCCAGCCCAGGTAGTCGGGGAGCCCCATGGCGCCCGTCGGGTTCCCCGACATCGCATGAATGCCGCCGTAGGTCGCGCAGGTGCCGGCCGCCAGCACCGCCCAGGCATGCTTCGACAGGCCGTCGATCCACTCGCAGGTCTGCCGCGGCTGGCCGGTCGCGAGGTCGGTCCCGAAGGCCGCCCAATAGCCTTCCTGTTTGATCGCCTCGTTGGCGATGGAGCCTTCGATGACGAGCAGGAAGGGCCCGCCCTTCCCCTCCTCGGCCTCGCGGAAGCGGGCGAGGAACTTCTCGCCGTTCTGGTAGGCGAGCACGGGGTTGTGCAGCGTGACCTTCGGCAGCCCCGGGATCACGCCCATGACGACGTCCTCGATGCTCGGCTGCGTCGCGCCCGTGATCGAGACGGTGTCGCCGTCGCAGCTCAGGCCCGCATTGATCCAGAGGATGTCGATCTCCGGGATCATCGTGTTCTCCTAGCAGATCCGAGGTAGCGGCTCGCCCGCGAGCTGGCTGACGATCCGCTCGCCCCCGACGCGGGAGCGCAGACGGACCAGGCCGGGGTCCTCGCCCAGCACGTCGCCGATGACGGCCGCGTCCCGCCCGAGCGGATGCGCCCGCATGGCGTCGACCAGGCGCTCGGCGTCGCCGGCGCCCACGACCGCGACGAGCTTGCCTTCGTTGGCCACGGTGAGGGGATCCAGGCCCAGCAGCTCGCAGGCGCCCTTCACCGGGGCCTTGACGGGGATGCGCCCTTCGTCGACGCGGACGCCCACGCCGGACGCCTGCGCGAGCTCGTGCAGCGTCGCCGCGAGGCCGCCGCGCGTCGGATCCCGCATGGCGCGGATCCCGGGGCAGGCCGCGAGCATCGCCCGCACCAGCCCGCCCAGCGGGGCCGTGTCGCTTTCGATCGACGACTCGAACTCGATCCCCTCGCGCTTCGAAAGAATCGCCATCCCGTGGTCCCCGATGCTGCCCGAGAGCACGATCCGGTCGCCCGGCCGCGCCGACGCGATCGAGAGCGAGACGCCGTCGGGCACGACGCCGATCCCGGCCGTCGTGATGAAGACCTTGTCGCCCTTCCCCTGGTCGACGACCTTGGTGTCGCCGGTCACGAGCTGGACGCCCGCCGCGAGGCAGGCTTCCTTCATCGATTTCACGACGCGCTCGAGGTCCGCGAGCGGCAGGCCCTCCTCGAGGATGAAGGCCGCCGAGAGGAAGAGCGGCGTCGCCCCGCCCACCGCGAGGTCGTTCACGGTCCCGTTCACCGCGAGCTTGCCGATGTCCCCGCCCGGGAAGAAGAGGGGACGGACCACGAAGGAGTCGGTCGTGAACGCGAGGCGGCCGCCCGGCCAGGGCAGCGTCGCCTGGTCCTCGAGGCGCGAGAGGACGTCGTTCCCGAGCGCCGGCAGGAAGACGCTGCGGAGCAGGTCGGCGCTCAGGCGGCCCCCGCCGCCGTGCGCCATCACGATCCGGTCGTACGCGCTCTTCGGGACGGGGCAGGACAGGGTCAGCGGCGACTCGCTCACAGGACGTCCTCCTCGCCGCGGATCACGTGGATCAGGTCCCAGAGGACGTGGAGGAGCGTGCCGTGGGTCTCCTGGATCCGGTGGATGCTGAAGCTCGGGACGATGAAGCAGTGGTCGCTCGCGGCCGGCATCTGGCCGCCGTCGCGGCCCGTGAACGCGACCGTGAGGAGCCCCTGCTCGCGCGCCGCGCGCAGCGCGCGGGCGACGCCGCTCGACTTCCCGCTCGTCGAGATGCCGAGCGCGATGTCGCCCTTGCGGGCCAGGAGCTTGAGCTGCTTCGCGAACGCGAGCGAGAAGTCCTCGTCGTTGGCGACCGCGGTGAGGAGCGCGGTCTCGGCGGCGATCGTCTGGGCCGGCAGCGCGGGGCGCTTCTCGAAGATCGGGTGCATGAACTCGACCGTCACGTGCTCGGCGTCGCAGTGGCTGCCGCCGTTGCCCATCACGAAGAGCCGCGCGCCGCCGGAGAACGCGGCGGCCATCGCGCGGGCGCAGGCCTCGATGCGCTCGGCGTTCTGGACGAAGAACGTCTCCTGCGTCTGCTGGCTTTCGCGGCTCTTGCGCAGGATGGCGTCCCGGAGCTCGCTCATCGGGCCCCCTTCGTTTCGAGGTGCCGCCCGTAGGCGAAGTAGGCCGCGCAGGCGCCTTCGGAGGAGACCATCGTGGCTCCGAGCGGCGTGTCCGGGGTGCAGGCCTTGCCGAACGCGGGACAATCCTTCGGCTTGCGGAGGCCCTTCAGGATCTGGCCGCTGATGCAGAGCGGCGACTCGTTCGTCTCGAGGTCCTCGAGCTCGAAGCGCTTCTCCGCGTCGACGCCGCGGTACTCGTGGCGCAGCCGCAGCCCGCTCTTGGGGATGCTCCCGATGCCGCGCCATTTGCGGTCGCAGGTCTCGAAGACCTCGTCCACGATCGCGCGGGCGGGGCTGTTGCCGGTCTCGGCGACGACGCGGGCGTAGGCGTTCTCGACCTCGGCCCTCCCCTCCTCGAGCTGCTTCACGGCGAGGAGGATGCCCTGCAGGAGGTCGACGGGCTCGAAGCCCGTGATCACGATCGGCACCCGGTAGCGCTCGGCGATGGGCTCGTACTCGCGCGTCCCCATGACGGTGCAGACGTGGCCGGGCCCCAGGAAGGCCTGCACGCGGTTGCCGGGCGCCTGGAGGATCGCGGAGAGCATGGGCGGGACGAGCACCTGGGAGACCAGGAGGCTGAAGTTGCGCAGGCCCTGCCGGCGGGCCTGCCAGGCGGCCATCGCGTTGGCGGGCGTCGTGGTCTCGAAGCCGATCGCGAAGAAGACGACTTCGCGGTCGGGGTTCTGCTGCGCCAGGCGCAGCGCGTCGAGCGGCGAGTAGACGACCCGCACGTCCGCCCCGCGCGCCTTGAGGGCGAGCAGGTCGCCGCGCGAGCCCGGCACGCGGAGCATGTCGCCGAAGGAGCAGAAGATCACGCCCGGCCGTCCGGCGACCGCGTGGGCGCGGTCGATCATTTCGAGCGGCGTCACGCAGACCGGGCAGCCCGGGCCATGGAGCAGCTCGACCTCCGGCGGCAGGAGGCGGTCGATCCCGTACTTCACGATCGAGTGCGTCTGCCCGCCGCAGACCTCCATGAGGGCCCAGGGCCGGCGCGCGACGCCGCGGATCGCGGCGGCCAGCGCCTCGGCGGCGGCGGCATCCCGGTACTCGTCGAGGTATTTCACTCCAGCTCTCCCAGTTCGCGCAGCTCGCCCAGGAACTCGAAGACCTTCCTGGCCTCGTCGGCGTCGATGCGCGAGAGCGCGAAGCCCACGTGGACCAGCACGTAGTCGCCCACCTGCACGCCGGGCACGTAGTCGAGGCAGACCCGCCGGGTCACCCCGGAGAAGTCCACCTTCCCCATGAGGATGTCGTTCTCGCGGTACGCTTCCGCGACGCGGCCCGGCACGGCGAGGCACATCAGCGCCCCCCTCCCGCCGCGGCGACGGCGAGCTGGCCGAGCGCCAGGCCCCCGTCGTTCGGAGGCACGAGGCGATGGCGGTAGACGCGGAACCCGTCGAGCCGCGCGAGCGCGTCCTCGAGCAGCAGCTCGTTCATGAAGACGCCGCCCGAGAGCGCGACGCGGTCGAGCCCCGACTCGTCGCGCAGCGCGACGCACATCACCCGGATCAGCTCCGCGATCGTGCGGTGGAAGCGGCGGGCAATATCGGCGGCGCGGACGCCCCGGCGGCGCTCGTCCAGGACGGCCGCGATCATCGGGCGCGTCTGGATCCGTCCGTCGATGATCTCCAGCGGGTAGCTTCCGTCGGCGTCGCTCGTCCGCGCGAGCCATTCGAGCTCGATCGCCGCCTGGCCCTCGTAGGAGACGCGGTCGCGGATGCCGAGCAGCGACGCGACGCCGTCGAAGAGACGCCCGCAGCTCGAAGTCCGCGGCGTGTTGACGTTCCGCTCCAGGAGTTGCCGGACCACGTCCAGGCTCCGCCGCGGGATGCGGGCGCGCAACGGCGAGAGATCGTCCCCGAGATAGGCGGCCGCCATCCGCCACGGCTCGCGGATCGCCGCTTCCCCGCCGGGCATCGCGACGTATTCGAAATGGCCGGCCCGCCGGACGCTGCGATAGTCGCCGAGCAGGAACTCGCCGCCCCAGATGGCGCCGTCGCTCCCGTAGCCGCTGCCGTCGAAGGCGACGCCGATCACGGGGCCCTCGAGGCCGTTCTCGGCCATGCAGGAGGCCACGTGGGCGTGGTGGTGCTGCACGGCGAGGCGCTCGATGCCGTCGCGGGAGCGCGCATACCTCGTGGAGGCGTAGTCGGGATGCAGGTCGTGAACGAGCAGCTCGGGCCGGAACTGGAAGAGCCGCTCGTAGTGCTCGATCGCGGCGCCGTACGCGCGGTACGCCTCGTAGGCCTCGAGGTCGCCCAGGTGATGGCTCAGGATCGCGTCCTTGCCGCGGCCGAGCGCGAAGGCCGCCTTGAGGGCGCCGCCCAGCGCGAGGGTCTGCTTCGGACTCTCGAAGGGGAGCGCGAGCGGCGCCGGGCTGTAGCCGCGCGAGCGGCGCAGCACCACGGGCGCTCCCGCCAGGACCCGCGCGACGGAGTCGTCGGAGCGCGAGCGGATGCTCCGGTCGTGGGTGAGGAAGACGTCCGCGATCTTGCCCAGGCTCCGGAGCGCGTCCGCGTCGTCCACCGCAATGGGCAGGTCCGAGCGGTTGCCGCTCGTGAACACGAGGGGCGCGCCGTCGAGCTCGCGGAGGATCAGGTGGTGGAGCGGCGTGTACGGGAGCATCACGCCGAGCAGCGGGTTGCCGGGCGCGACCGCGGCCGCGAGGGGCGCGCCGGCCCGGCGCCGCAGGAGCACGATGGGCCGCTCGGGCGACGCGAGGAGCGCTTCCTCGGCGTCGTTGATCTCGCAGAGCTCGCGCGCCGCGGCGAGGTCCTTCACCATCACCGCGAACGGCTTCTCGTCGCGTCCCTTGCGGACGCGGAGCGTGAGGACCGCCTCCTCGTCGCGCGCCAGGCAGGCGAGATGGAAGCCGCCCAGGCCTTTGACGGCGACGATCCGGCCGAGGCGCAGCCGATTCGCGGCTTCGCGGATCGGGACATTCGTGTCGATCCCGTGGAGGCTCACGCGCGGCCCGCAGCCCGGGCACGCGGTCCCTTCGGCATGGTGGCGCCGGTCCTCGGGGTCCTCGTATTCGACCCGGCAGCGCTCGCAGAGCGGGAACCCGGCCATCGCGGTGCGTTCGCGGTCGTAGGGGACGCTCCCCTGCATCGTGAAGCGCGGGCCGCAGTGGCTGCAGGACGTGAACGCGTAGCCGCGGCGGCGGTCCCGCGTTCCCAGGGTCTCGGCCAGGCAATCCGGGCAGGTGGCCAGGTCGGGCGAGACCTCCGGTTCCGGGCGGCTGCCCAGGACGCTGGGGTCGATCCTGAAGGAGGAGTCCCCGACGGGGGGGATGGCTTCGGAGGCGAGGTCCCGGATCCGGGCGGCCGGCGGGGCGCCGCGGCGCAGCTCGGCTTCGAAGGCGTCCAGGGCGGCCCCGTCGCCTTCTGCTTCTATAGTGACCCCGGCGGCGTCGTTGCGGACGAGGCCCCCCAGGCCGTGGCGGAGCGCCAGCCGGTAGGCGAAGGGTCGAAACCCCACCCCCTGGACCTGCCCCCGGACCCGGAGCCGACGGCGTTCCGAGACCTTGAGATGGACGGTCATTGAGCGACTCCCTCTCTGGCCTACCCCTCAGGGTTCCCCTGAGACAAATTACTATAGAACCGGGGACCCCCGCTTACCAGCAATCCGAGCCTGCCTGGAGCAAGTCCCGGGCCCATCCTTCTCCCCGGGGAGGGGTCGGCCGGCATTCCCACTCCTCCGGAACCCCGAGTGGGGCCCCCACATTTTTCGTAGGGTCCCTCCCCCTGAATGGCGGGTCCCCCCTCCCCACAGGGGAGAAACAGCGGTTTCCCCGCTGGCACGGCCCTTGCATTAGCGGGGGTCGAACTGGAGGGATGACCGAATGAGAAGCGCGAAAGCGACCCTGGCGCTGGGACTGATCCTGGCGTGCAGCCTGGCCGCCTGCGGGAGGCCGGCAAAGAAGCCGTCCTGGCCTGAGACCCAGGAGATCGTGAAGGCCATGATCTGCAACCTGCAGAGCGCCGACTACACGGTGCGCTGCTGCGCCGCGACCTGCCTGGGGACCATCGGACCCGAAGCGGCTCCGGCCATCCCCGCTCTCGAGATCGCCCAGCACGATTGCGAGTCGAGCGTCCGCGAGGCGGCGCGGATCGCGCTGGATAAGATCACGTGCCCCATCAGCGAGCGCCGTCAGCGGAGCGTGGTGCGCTCGTGAACGACGACCTGCAGGACCTGCCCTCGCTCGCGGCCGCCGAGCTGGATCTGCTGAAGCTGGCGGGCGACCTCCTGAACACCCCGGCCAAGGGGCTCGAGGTCGCTCCGATGACGGAGGATCGCTACCGCATCCTCCTGGAGCAGGTCCAGGCCGTGACCTTCATGGCGTCCTTCGACGGGGGTCGGGCGGAGCAGGAAGTCTACGTCAGTCCCCAGATCGAAACCCTGCTCGGCTACACCCAGAAGGAATGGCTGGGCGATCCCACGCTCTGGTACAAGAGCCTCCACCCGGAGGACAAGAACCGCTGGAACGACGAGTTCTCGCGGACCGTCTTCGCCGGCGACGCCGTGCGCTCGGTCTACCGCTTCCTCGCGAAGGACGGCCGCGTGGTCTGGATCCTGGGCGACGTCCGGATCCAGCGCGACGCCTGCGGCCTGCCGACGTTCATCCAGGGCGTCGGCTTCGACGTGACGACGCTCAAGGAGACCGAGGAGGCGCTGCGGCGCCGGACCGGGGAGCTCGAACTCGCGAAGGAGGAGCTGCGCGCCGCCAAGGAGCGCGAGCTCGCCCTCAAGGAGCGGCAGGTCGCCAGCGTCCGCGCCGGCCTCGAGAAGGACCGGGCGCCCGACACCCTGGTGGGCGCGTCGGAGCTCATGCGGACCCTGCGCGAGGAGATCGGCCGCTTCGCGCCGTCGGACTACCCCGTGCTCGTGACCGGCGAAAGCGGCACGGGCAAGGAGCTCGTCGCGCAGGCGCTGCACTTCGCCAGCCCGAGGTCGGGCAAGCCCATCGTCTCGGTCAACTCCGCCGCCCTCTCGGACACGCTGCTCGAAAGCGAGCTCTTCGGCCACGAGAAGGGCGCGTTCACGGGCGCGACGGAGCGCAAGATCGGCCGCTTCGAGCAGGCCAACGGCGGCACGCTCTTCCTGGACGAGATCGGCGACATGCCGCTCAAGACCCAGGGCATCATCCTGCGGATCATCGAAGGCCATCCCTTCGAGCGCCTGGGCGGCCGCGAGCCCATCAAGGTAAACGTCCGCGTCCTCTGCGCCACCAACCGCGACCTCGAGGCGCTGGTGCGGGAAGGCAAGTTCCGCGAGGACCTCTACTACCGCATCAACGCCCTCCAGATCCGCCTGCCCGCGCTGCGCGAACGCGAGGGCGACGTGCTGGAGCTCGCGGAATACTTCCTGGTCCAGGAGAACCGCCAGCAGAAGCGCCAGGTGGTCCTCTCGGACGCGGCGAAGATCTCGCTGAAGTCGTACGCCTGGCCCGGCAACATCCGCCAGCTCAAGAACGAGATCCGCGGGGCGGTGCTGCGCTGCCGGGCCGAGACGATCCTGCCCGGCGACCTGACGCCCATGGTCGCGGGCAAGCGGCCGGAAGCCCCGGCGGGCGCGCTGAGCCTCACGTTCTACGAGAGCGTCGAGCGCCTCGAGCGCGACCTCATCATCGCCGCCCTCAAGGAGGCCAAGGGGGTGAAGGCGCAGGCCGCGCGGACGCTCGCGCTCGGCGCGACCTCCTTCAACGACAAGATGAGTCAGTACGGCATCACGGCGCTCCGGGAGAGTCCCTGGGTGAAGGCGTGACATCGTGAGAGAGTGACCCCAACGACCGGAGGAACGATGCAGGACAGAACCGAAGTCATCCGCGCCCAGAGGGCGATCGCGGCCGAGGACGAGACGATCGTCGGCGCCCTGGTGATGCTCGACGTCGGGGGCCGGCCGGCGCTGCAGCTGCGGCTCGGCGCCGACGGCGGCGTGCAGCGCCTGGGGAGCGGGTCGATCGAGACGCTGGAGCACGATCGATACATCGGCACGCTCGACCCGGAGATCTTCCGCGGGGTCTCCTCGACGATCGGCCCCGCGCTGCTGTCGTGGTGCGGGCAGTCGCGCTGCCACCCGGCGCCGCGCGGCGAGCGCTGCGACCTCGTGATCGCGTTCCGGATGGCGGACGGCCGCGAGCTCACCACGGCCTGGCGCTACGGCACGCACTCGAAGTGGCCGCCGGCGGAGGTGCTGGACTTCGTCGACGAGGCCGTGCGCGCGACGGAGCCCTGGTACCAGGAGCAGAAGAAGCAGCTCGCCCTGCAGACGCGGCGGGCGGAGTACGAGTGGTGGCAGTTCTTCAGCCTTCCCCAGGCCTGACGCAGAGGAGAGAGACGATGAACATCACGATCAATCCCGGCGCGACGCGCCCGCTGCATCCGGACGACATCAAGGGCATCCACGTCCGTCTCACGGTCGACGGGGCCCGCTACGTCCACGTCTTCCTGGCGTCGGACGGCGGCATCGCGCGCGGCGGCCGCGGCGACCGCGACTTCGAAGGCAGCGTCGGGGATCCCGAGCTCTTCAGCCGGGTCCTCGAGCGCGTCACCCCGGACATCCTGCGCTGGGCGGGCCAGTCCTGGGCGGATCCCTCCCCCCGCGGGAAGACCTGCGAGCTCCTGATCGCGTTCCGCGACCGCCACGGCCGGGACGCGGTGACGCGCTGGGACTACGGGACCGAATCCCCGGAGCCGCCCGAGGAGCTTCGCACGTTCGTCCTGACCCTGGTGGAAGCGACGAACCCCTGGTATCGGCGGCAGATCGAGTTGCGGCGCGAGCGGGCCTGGCGCCTGCTGCCGGCCGCGGCGGAGGTAGGGGCATGAGAACCGCGCTGGTCCTTCTGTTCACCCTGGCGGCCGCGCAGGACGCGCCCAAGGCCCGGACCCGCGGCGAATGGCCGCAGTGGCGCGGACCCGGCCGCGACAACATCTCGACCGAGACCGGCCTGCTCAAGAGCTGGCCCGAGAAGGGCCCGCCCGTTCACTGGGAGGTGAGCGGCATCGGCGGCGGCATCGCCGCCGTCTCGGTGTCGGCGGGCCGCGTCTACGCGATGGGATACATCGGCGACGCCGAGTACGTGACGGCGCTCGACGAGGAGACGGGCGAGCGGCGCTGGTCCGCCCGCATCGGCCCGGCCGTGCAGGAGAATCCCCTCATGCGCTGGCTCGGGCAGCGCACCCCGACCGTCGACGGCGACCGCGTCTACGCCTTCCACACCCAGGGGATCCTGGTCTGCCTCGACGCGGCGAGCGGCAAGGAGCTCTGGAGGAAGGACTACGTCAAGGAGTACCAGACCCGGACGCACTACTGGGGCATCTGCGACCGGCCGCTCGTCGACGGCGACCGCCTGATCCTCACGCCCGGCGGCCGCACGGCCTCGATGCTGGCCCTCAAGAAGACCACGGGCGAGCTCCTCTGGAAGAGCGAGGCCAAGGGGACGGCCTCCTGGGCCCCGACGCTGATCTCGAACGCGGCCGGCATCCGGCAGTACGTGACCTGCCTGGAGGGGCGGGTCGTCAGCTTCCGCGCGAGCGACGGAAAGTGCCTCTGGACGCACGAGGACTTCGGCCGCACGGCCAATTCCAACACGCCGATCGCGGCCGGGGACGACGTCGTCGTCACCGCCGGCTTCGGAACGGGACTCGCGCTGCTCCGGATTTCCGCGTCGGCGGACGGCGTCCAGGCCCAGCCGCAGTACACCCAGCGCCTGGACATCAGCCCCTTCCAGGACAGCGCGGTGCTGGTCGATGGCCACCTCTACCTGGTGGGCGGCAACACCCGCTGCTGCGTCGAGCTCCGCTCCGGCAACGTGCTCTGGAAGGACCGCTCGACCGGCAAGGGCCTCGCGTCGATGACCTACGCCGACGGCCGCCTCTACGTGCACCACTCGGAAGGAGCCCTGGCGCTCGCGGAGGCGACGCCCGAGAAGCTGTCCGTGGTGTCCACCCTGATGGTGACGCCCTGGCAGGCCGCCACCGGCGCGAGCAATCCGGTCATCGCGGGTGGCCGGCTCTACCTCCGGAACGAGAACCGCGTCTTCTCCTTCGACGTCCGAGCCGACGCCCCCGAGCGGCCCCGGCCCGCGCCGATCGTCCTTCCGAGCCCGGCCGCGAAGGCGGAGCCCCCGCCCCAGGCGATCTACGTCCCCACGCCCCCGGACGTCGTGGACGCGATGCTGACGACCGTCGGCGTCACGCCCTGCGACGTGGTCTACGATCTCGGCAGCGGCGACGGACGCATCCTGCTGGCCGCGGCCAGGAAGCACGGCGCCCGGGCGGTCGGCTACGAGATCGACCCGCGGCTCGTCCGCGAGTCGCGGTCGAGCCTCGAGAAGGCGGGCGCGAAGGATCTCGCGACGGTCGAGGAGGCCGACCTCTTCACGGCGGACCTGAAGGGCGCGAGCGTCGTCGCCCTCTATCTCCCGGAGCCGCTCCTCGAGCGCCTCGTGCCGCAGCTCAGCAAGCTCGACGCGGGCTCCCGCATCGTCTCGCACCAGTTCCGGATCCCCGGCTACGCTCCGGACCGGACCCTCGAGCTGACGTCGAAGGACGACGGCGACCTGCACCGGATCTACGTCTGGACGACTCCCCTTCGAAAGGACACGAAATGAAGACCCTGTTCCTGCTCCTGGGCTGCGCGGCGCTGGGCGCGTGCGGGCCGACCCCGACGCCCCGCCCCGTCGCGACGCTCGCCACCCTCGAATCGGCGATCCGCTACGGGACCTTCGAGCGCCGCCTGGCGGCCGTGAGGGCCTTGCAGGACTTGGGAGCCGCCGCGCGCGACGCCGTCCCCTTCCTGGTCGAGTGCCTGCAGGACGAGGACCCGGCCCTGGTGGACGCGGTTCGCAGCGCGCTGCAGGCGATCGGACCCGCGCCGAAATCGGCGATCCTCCGGCTCCGCTGCGCCCTGCGGGAGCACGCGGCCGCGGTGCGGCTCGGGGCCGCGGAGGCGCTGGTCGGGATCGGTCCCGACGCGGCGGAGGCGGCGCCGGAGCTGATCGAGGCGCTGGCGGATCGGGACTGCAGCGTGCGGCTGGCGTCGATGCGCGCGCTCGCCGGCATCGGGGCCCGCGCGGTCCCCGCCCTCGTCGAGGCGCTGGCGGATCACGCCCCGGGCATCGGCCGCACGCTCATCGACGCGCTGGGCCGGATCGTTCCCGAAGGCCGGGACGCGCTGGCGTCCCTGGGAGAGCCGGTGGTTGAAGAGATCCTCGCCCTGGATCGTTAAACCATTTTTCATGAAAGGACGCGGCAACCGCGGCGACGGTACGGGTGGAACGGGATCCACGACGGAAGGAGGACCTCATGCGACCCCTCGCCGCAAAACTCCTGGGCGTGCTGCTCCTGTCGTCGGTCGGCGGCTGCTGCATCCGGCCGGTCGGAGGCTACTACTACGGCCGCGTCGAGTGCGCCGACTACTCTGTCGGCGTCTCCCACAGCCACCATTACGTCAGCGCCCCCCACGCGAACGCCCCCTGCCCCAGCCCGGGCGTCGCCGTCTATCGAGCCCCGGCCCCCACGCATCACGTCGCCCCTCACCCCATGCCGAAGGTGACCGGCACGCAGGGCGGCGGTCACGGCAACGGGAATGGAAACGGCGGCTCGCATCACTCGGGCTCGGACACCTACCGCGGAGGCCATCGCTAGGCGCTCGCTTTTTTTGCGGTTACATTCCCCTGGACGCGGAACACGGATAGAAGGAACCGGAGCGGGACCCGCGCACGGAGACCCTCCCATGTTCAGCTTCCAGGGGAACCCCACCCGCCGCGAAGCCCTCCGCCTCGGCGGCCTCTCCCTCTTCGGCATGGGCCTCGACGGACTCCTCCGCGCCGAACAGGCGCAGGCCCAGCCCCGCCGCGGCGCCCGGGCCAAGTCCGTCGTTCTCCTCTATCTCTTCGGCGGCCCCTCCCTTCACGAAACCTTCGACCCCAAGCCCGACGCGCCCGCCGAGATCCGCGGGCAGTTCGGCTCCGTCCGGACCTCCGTCCCCGGCGTCCACTTCTGCGAACACCTTCCCCGCATGGCCAAATGGATGAACCGATCCACCCTCATCCGCTCCGCCACCCACGAACAGAACGACCACAGCGCGGGCCTTCTCTATACGATGAGCGGCAGCCCCGCCTCCGTCATGGTCTCCGACCTGCCCATCCTCCCCACGCAGGCGCCCGGCATGAGCTCGACCGTCGAGTACATGGCCCGCGACGAACGCCGCGCCATTCCCGCGTCCTTCTGGATGCCCTGCCCGCCCGGCTGGGGGCAGAAGATCACCCGCCCCGGACCCTACGGCGGCTTTCTCGGCCGCAAGTACGACCCCTTCTTCCCCGCCTGCGAGCTCGAGGACCGCTACAAGCCGGAAAACTTCTACGACGTCCGCGGCAGCTGCCCCGGAAGCGTCCGCGCTCCCGGCACCACCCTCCCCGTCGAGATCACCAAGGAGCGCTTCGCCAGCCGCAAGGCTCTCCTCGCCGAACTGGACAGCAAGGCCAAGGAGCTGGAGTCCAGCGCGGGCCGCTTCGACGAATACCAGCAGAAGGCCATGGAGGTCCTCCTCCTCGGCCAGGGCCGGAACAATCCCTGGATGGCCTTCGACCTCGACGAAGAACCCCGCGCCGTGCAGGAGCGCTACGGGAAGCACCTCTACGGCCGCTGCGCCCTCATCGCGCGCCGCCTCATCGAACGCGACGTCCGCTTCGTGACCGTCTCCTGGGAATCCTTCGAGGCCGAGCAGGCCGATCCCAGCGCCTGGGACACCCACGAGCGGCACTTCCCCATCCTCCGCGACCATCGCCTGCCGGTCCTCGACCAGGTCTACTCGGCGCTCTGCGAGGACCTCGAGGCCCGCGGCCTGCTCCAGGACACGCTCGTGATCGTGATGGGCGAGATGGGCCGCACCCCGAAGATCAACGGGGCCGGCGGGCGCGATCACTGGTCCTACTGCCACAACGTCCTGCTGACCGGCGGCGCCGTCCAGCAGGGCCTCGTCTGGGGCTCCAGCGACGCCAAGGGCTACCGTCCGACCTCCAACCCCGTCCGTCCCGAAGATCTCGTCGCGACGATCTACGAGGCGCTGGGCATCGACCCCTTCGGCGTGGTCCCCGACGTGGACGGCCGGCCGCGACCGCTGCTCTCGAGCGGCGCCCCGATCCGGAAGATCCTGGCCTGAGCTAGGGCCGACGGCGGAACAGGTCCAGGAAGCGGTTTTCGTACTCCTTGAAGAGGCCGCGCCGGTCGAGCTCGCGCTTGAGCTCGAAGGCCTTGGAGCGATCCTTCCGCGCCTGCTCCAGCAGATCCTCCACCTTGCGGCGGTCCTCTTCCGTCGGGCCGTCCGTCGCCTTCGCCTCCTCGCCCGCGGCTCCCGGCAACAGCGGGCCCGGGCCCTCGCCGCCCTCCTGCCCCTGCAGCGCTTCCTGGATCTTCTCGAGGCCCGCCGTCAGGTGCTGTTCGATGCTCCGGCCGTAGGCCTTCAGCTCCTCCAGGTCCACGGAGAGCCCGCAGATCTTCAGGAACGCCTCGAGCACCGACGACGACGCCTTCGGATACGGGATCTGCGCCGCGAAGGCCGGCATCGTCCCGAGCAGGCAGATCCCCGGGATCCCGCGCTGCGCCGCCGCCGCCAGGAACACCCCGTTCATCCCCTTGATCTGGCCCGACTCCAGCACCTCGATCCCGTGATGCCGCAGCGAGTCCACGCCTTCGCGATGCGTCGCCACCCCGAAGACGCGCGCCGGCTCCTTCGGGTGCTCCTCCACCGCCATCGCGGCGAACGTGAGCACGCGCCCGACCCCGAACTTCTGCGCGCCGTCGAGGATCCGCCGGCAGTACTCCAGCTTGTGCGTGGGAGGCTGCGCCTCGCCGATCACCAGCCCCAGCGGACAGCCCTTGCGGGCGGGGTCCGAGTACGCGTAGAGGTGGCTCACCGGGATGTGCCCCGCGCGGGCCAGGCCTTTCTCGACGTCGATGTGCTCCAGATCGAAGAGGTCGCCCGTATCGAGCGGCTCCTCCTCGTGCATGTGCAGCTTGGACATCAGGTAGAAGCCCGCCGTCAACGCCACGTGCCCCATGCCCGGCCAGACCGCCAGCAGGTTCGGGACCTCGTCCCGCTTCGGCTCCGCCTTGTCCTTGAACATCGGCCCCCATTCTCGCGTCGCTTCTAAAGGGGTCGAGCCCTCCCCGCGACCGGCCGTTACGGGCCGCATAACGGCCGTGCGAGCCTCGGTTCCTAGGGATAGAGGGGGACTTTCTTTGCTCCTGAACAGGAGGCTGCCATGACTCAAGCGATTCGAGACATCATGACCAAGGACATCGAGTGCGCCAGCCCGGAGAGCACCCTCCAGGACGCCGCCTCGGCCATGAAGACCCGCGACATCGGCTCGCTGCCCGTCTGCGAGGGCAAGCGCGTCGTGGGGATCATTACGGACCGCGACATCGCGATCCGCGGCGTCGCCGAGGGCCGGGACCCCGGCTCGACCAAGGTCCGCGACTGCATGAGCAAGGACATCGTCAGCGTCCGCGAGGATGCCGACCTGAAGGAGGCGGAACGGCTCATGAAAGAGCGCCAGCTCCGCCGCCTGCCGGTGCTGAACGGCGAGGGCAACCTCGTCGGCTACCTCGCGATCGCCAAGATCGCCCGGACCGAGAGCCCCGAGGAGGCCGGCAAGGTCCTCCAGGGCGTCTCCCAACCGTCGAAGTCCAAGTAACCACGACCAACAGAAGATTGGCCACAGAGGACACGGAGGACACAGAGAAGAATCGGCTCTGTGCTCTCTGTGTCCTCAGCGGCCAATCGGGAAGGCGTCTATGACAACCACGCGAATGGACGTGTTCGAGCGCTCCATCCAGAAGGCGGGCCGCTGGATCGACGACCTCGAGCGCTACCTGGGCTGGGAGGATCCCCACCAGACGTACGAGGCCCTCGGGGTGGTGCTCCACGTGCTGCGCGACCGGATCCCGGTGTACCAGGCGGTCGCGCTGGGGGCCCAGCTCCCGCTCCTGCTGCGCGGGCTCTACTTCCAGAACTGGGACGTCTCCCGGAGCCCCGAGAAGTACCGCCACGCGAAGGAGTTCCTGGCGCACGTGCGCGAGGGGCTGATCGAGCACCGGCTGGAATTCGTGCCCGAGGAGCGCCTGGTGGAGGGCGTCGTCGCGGTGATGTCGCAGCGCATCTCCGAGGGCGAGTACGCCAGCCTGCGCCGCTCGCTACCGGCGGAGATCCGGAGGTACTTCGGCGAGGTCTCGACCTCCCCCTCCCAGCACCACCGCAAGCGCTGGTTCAGCGAAGAACGCGCCTGGGACAAGTTCTCCAGCTAGGCCGCCTTTGTTGATGGCTCAAGCGAGGCGTCCCGTCATCCGCGCCAGGACGTTCGCGGTCATCCGCTGCACCCGGGGGTCCGGCCCCTTGGGCGCGACGCCGTACCACGGCCCCTGGCGGTATGCGGGCGGCGCCGAGAGCCCGTTCACCCACCAGATCGTCGACGCGTTGAACACGAAGTTGCCCTTCGGGCCGGGGTAGATCGTCGCGGTGTACACGCCCGTCATGGTCTGCGACGCCTTCGCGGTCCCGCTCGCCAGGATCTCGAGGCCGGGGATCGCGGCCGGCTTGCCGTGCCACTCGTAGCCCACCAGTCCGGGGATCGACTCCCCCTTCTTCATCCCGGTGCCCTCGAAGAGCCAGTGCTCGGGCTTCACGCAGGTCCAGTCGCCGCACGACATGACCGGGTAGATCGTCTCGGCGCCGATGAGGGTCGCCTCGCTCGGGAAGCCGGCGGGCAGCTCCGGCCGGCCGTACTCGATGACCTTGTCCTCCTCGGCGTCGTGCTCGCCGAAGATGGCGACGCGCCGCATCGTCCGCTGCGGCGTGAGCTCGACCATCTCGTAGCAGGTGTTGCCCGAGAGGAACGCGACGTTCAGGCCCTTCGCGATCGCGCCCTTCAGGTTCTGAAACATCGCCAGCGAGTAGTACTCGTCGTGCGCCACGGAGAAGAAGCCGCGCACCCGATCGAGGCCCGCCGGGTCCGCGTGCGTGTCCAGGCAGGAGACGTAGGTGACGTCCACGCCCTCCTTCTCGAGCCAGTACGCGAGCGGGAACTCTTCACCGAAGAAGCAGCCCGAGCCCGCCCCGAACTTCGAGATGCGGAACTGCTCGTAGGGGCGGTTGAAGCTGACGGCCGTCTCCGGTCCGTGATACGCCATCACGCCCGGCCGCGCGTCGTGGTAGTACATCGACCACTTCCCGGGCCACTCGTTGTAGGCCTGCCAGGTTGTATCCGAGACCTGCACCATCAGGTCCGCGGCGCGGTCGTCCCGCACGACGAAGATCACGAAGCTTTCGACCTTCTCGCGCTCCGCGGTCAGCTTGCCGATGTAGACGCCGCTCGGCCAGTCCGAGGGGATCGTGAGCGACGTGCAGGGCTCCCAGCGGCACTCGCGCAGGCGCCGCGGCCCGGGCGCCGGGACCTCCTGCGCCGTTCCCGCGAAGGGGCCGAGGCGCGCCATGTGGCGTCCGCCGAGCCCCTGGTAGTAGCCCATCCGGTAGAGGTCGATCGTGAACGGCGACGCGGGGTCGGTGCTGACGTGGAACTCGATCTTTTCCCCGGGCCGCACGCTGGTCCGCGAGCAGTAGCCCTCCACCCAGGGGCAGCGGTTGCCCTTCAGGCGGGGATTCTTCGCGAGCCAGTCGGCCGTGCCGGGCTTCTCGTTCTCGGCGCGGATCAGGTCCGGCCGCCGCTCGGACGTCGCGCAGCCGCCGATCATGGCGACCCCGAGCCCGGCCATGGTCTTCAGGGCGTCTCGTCTATCCATATCTCCATTACAGTACCCCGCCGCTACGGTATTCCGTAGGGCGACCTCCGGTTTTGCGAGAGGACCGGCCACAGAGGACACCGAGAAGATTCTTCATTTCGGATCCGGACATCAGAGGTCTGCTCTGTGTCCTCCGTGGCCAATTTTCGCGTCAGAACGCCCTCCATGCGGAAGTGATAAGAGTGGAGGACTTCCCATGATGCTCGTCTGCGCGCTCCTGCTCCTGGTCGATCAGCCGCCGTCCCTCATCGTCCGCGAGCCCCAGGCCGACCGCTTCGTCACCCCCACCTGCAAGCACCCGCTCGACGTCGAAGCCTGGGCCCCCGCGGGGGTCACGCGCCTGAGCGTGGAGTACCAGGTCCTCTCCCAGAACTTCAAGGAAGCCCTGAAGCTGGCCCACGAGTTCGAGAAGGACGACCTCACCCGCGACGGGGGCTCGCACCTTCGCGGACGCTGGACCCTCGACCTCTCGGAGTTCGGCCTCCTGCCCGGGGACCACGTCCGGCTCCGCTTCCGCGCTGAAAGCCGGGGCGCCCTCGTCCAGTCCAAGGACGCGATCCTCTCGGTCGTGTCTCCCCAGACGCTCCAGAAGGACCTGGGCCTGTCGCTCGACCGGGTCCGCGAGGAGCTCGGCGCGGCCCTGACCCGGCAGGACTCCGCCCGGGAGTCGACGCGCTGGCTGAGCGAGGACCTGGCCCAGGGGAAGACGCCCGCCGAGGCGCGCTTCCAGCGGGCCGCCCTCGACCAGGCCGAGCTCGGCGCCGACCTGCGCCGCGCCGCCCGCAAGCTCCGGCAGCTGCACGACCGGGCCGTCGCGAACGACCTCTTCCCGCCGACCTGGCGGCAGTCGATCGCCGGCGTGGTCGAGGACCTCGAAGCCCGGGTCCCGGTCGCCGCCGCCCTCAGCCTCGACACGCCCGAAAAGCTCCGCGACGCCCGGAAATTCCAGGACGACTGCCACGCCGGCATCGTCAAGTGCCTGGAGGCCCTCCCTCGATGAAGATTGCGCCCGCGCTCCTGGTCCTGCTGCTCGGCTGCGGCGCCGCCGAACCCCGGCCCGCCCCCGACGCGGCGTCGGTCGACTATCTCCTGGGCGAGCTGCGCCAGGGCGGCCGCGATCGGCGGAGCCTGATCGCCTCGATGATCCGCGACCTCGGCCCGGACGCCGTACCGACGCTCCGTCAGATCCTGACCCGCCGCGAGCTTCCTCCGGACCCGGGGACCGACGACTGGATCCGCGCCCTCGACGCCGAGCGCTGGTTTCCTTCCTACGAGGCCCTGATCCGCCAGGGTCCCCGCGCCGAAGCCGAGCTCTGGGACGCCCTCTTCAGGGTCGACTCCCGGATGGTCGCCCTGCGCTGCGTCGAGCTCCTGACTCTGATCGAGGACGCGCGGCACCCGCCGGGCACGATCGTCGACATCCTCATTGAGTGGGGCGCGCTCCCCGCCTTCGCCGCGCCCCTCCCGACCGCCCGCCTCGAGCCGGAATCCGTCGACTTCCGGGAGCGCCGCTTCGAGAGGCTTCGCGACAACGCCACCCCGCGCGAGGTCCTGAAGGAGCTCAACGAACTGGACAGCCCCTTCGTCAGCGTCGTGGAAGAGGTCCAGCGAGAGCCCTGATCCGTCATTTTTTTCGAAGGAAGGGCTGAGCTCCGAACGACTAATGTCCGGAATGCTCAGCATGACCGGGCAGGAGGCGCTTCGGAGCTCGTTCCGCGAGATTTACCCGCGCCTCTTCCGCTTCGTGTTCAGCCGGACCGACCTGCCGCCCGGCGACGTCGACGACATCGTCCAGGAGGCGCTGATCCACGGCTGGCAGAAACGCGAGGAGTTCCTGGAGCAGGCCTCCTTCGAAACCTGGCTCTTCTCGATCGCCCGGCACAAGATCGCCGACTTCTGGCGCGGGCGGCGCCGCGCCCCGGAGGTCCTCGAGGCGCTCGAGAAGATCGACCGCGCGCCGATCCCTGAGGATTTGCTCCACACGGCCGAGATGCGGCAGCGCGTCGCCGAGGCCCTCGAGCGCCTGGATCCCGAGTACGCCCGCGTCCTCACGCTGCGCTACCTCGAGGACCTGCCCGTCCGCGAGATCGCCGCCCGGCTGCGCGAGAGCGAGTCCGCCGTCGAGTCCCGGCTCACCCGGGCCCGGGACGCGTTCCGGAATTCCCTGGGAGGCACGCCATGACAAACCCCGTCCTCGACGACAACCTGCGCCGCCTCTTCCGCAACTGCACGCCGCCGCGGCTGAGCGACGACGACGTCGAGCACGCCTTCGCGCGCTTCGAGGGCCGCCGCCGGCCCGCCCCGCGGCAGAGCCGCGTGCTCGCGGGCGTCGCGGCCGCCCTCCTGCTGGGCCTTCTCGGCTGGCTCGCCGTCAGCGGCCCTCCCCGGCCCGAGAACCCCGGGGCGCAGGAACCCGAAAAGAAAGCATCCCCCGACGACGTCGCCCGCTGGATCGCCGAGCTGGGGTCGGCCTCCCTCGAGGCCCGGCAGAAGGCGACGGAGCAGCTCCTCGCGCTGGGCTCCACGGCCCTGCCCCCGCTCGAACGCGCCCTGTACCACGAAGACCCCGAGGTCCGCGTCCAGTCGCAGGCGGTCGCGAAGATCGTCCGGCGCCGCGCGGAGATCCAGAGTTCGCTCGCCTTCGTCCGCGCTGCGGTCAAGATCGCGCGCACCCATTGGAGCGCCCGCGACTTCACGGACTTCCCCGAGGTCGTCCGCGATGCCTTCGACCCGGAAGAGCTGAAGTTCGTCCACTACGTCCCTCGCAAGTCCGTCGAGAGCGCCTTCGACTTTGCCCGAGGGTCGGACCAGGCCACGTACTTCCAGACGATCCGGGGCGAGAAGGATGCCCTGACCCCGGATCTGGTCGCCGCCCTCGAGAAGAACGACGGCATTCTCTTCCTGGACGGCACCTGCCAGCAGATCGACCTGGCTCCGACCTGCGTTTTCACTCTCCCCGACAAGCGGGGGTGGTCGGCGTACCTGGTGGTCGGCGTTCCCGCCCTCGCGACTCCCGGAGCGCTGCTCCTGGAGGCCGCCTGCGCCCACGGCGAGCTGGCCAACTTCTTCGACGCCGCGCGCCTCACGCCGCAGGCGGGCGGGGGCGTGAAGCTGTCCGAGATCGACCCGGTCTATGGCCGCCTGGCCAAGATCATCAAGAAGGGGGATGTGGTCCGCTTCCTGGATGGGAATCCGACGAACACCGCGTCCGAACTCCTGCGCCTCGCCGACCGCTCCGCCGGAGAGATGACGCTGGTCCTGGACCGCGACGGAAAAGAGCTCAAGGTTCAGCTCAAGATGCTCCACAGGGCCATCCTCCTGAAGACCGGCCCGAAAGCCGAGGAGGAGGCGAAGAAGCTGTTCGAGGAGGCCGAGAAGATCCGCGGCGAGAACCGGAGGCGCGCCCTCGAGATTTACCAGGACCTGATCGTGGCGTACTCCAAGACCGAGTTCGTGTCCAAGGAGAAGAAACCGTCCATCGAAGAGCGCATCGCCGAGATCAAGGCCAAGCGGATCAGCGACAAATAGTCGACGATTTTTCCGTACGCGGGCCGGGTCCGGGCGTCAAGATGACGACCGTGATGACCGACGCCGAACTCTTCCAGGATTACCTGCGGACGGGCGACCGCGCCGCGCTCGACAACCTCTTCACGCGGCACTACCCCACGGTCTACCACGTCGTCCTCAAGCTCGTCCGCAACAGCGCCGACGCGAGCGACCTCACCCAGGCGACCTTCCTCAAGGCCCTCGAGGCCGCCCGCGCGGGCCGTCCGCCCGAGGCCCTGCGGCCCTGGCTCCTCGGCATCGCGGTCAATGCCGTCCGCGACTGGAAGCGCGGCGACCGGCGCCGCGCCCGCGGGGACTGGCTCTTCGACGCCTGCCGCCGCGGCGTTGCCGAGCGCGCGCCGGACCTCGACGCCGAACGGCGCGACTTCGAGCGCGCCCTGGAGGAGGCCCTCGAGCAGTTCCCCGAGGAGCTGGCCGAGCCCCTCGTGCTGCACTACTACCAAGACCTCTCCTACGCCGAAGTCGGCCAGATCCTCGGCCTCTCGAAGACCACCGTGCAGTTCCGGATGCAGCGCGCCCTCGAGAAGCTCCGCGAGCGCTTCCAGTCGCGCGGGCTCCAGTCCCTCGCGTCCCTGATCCCCGACGTCTTCCCCCGCTCCTCCCGCCTGTTCGCCTTCGGAGTCGCCCTCATGAACGTGAAGAAGATCGCGGTCGCGCTGCTGCTGCTCCTCGTGGTCGGAGCCGTCGGCCGCCGCGTCTGGACGACGCGATCCTCGACGACCTCGGCCGAACGGGCCTCGGAGGCGACCGCCGTCACGGCCGCGGATCGCGGGAAGGCTCCCGGAGATCCCCGAGACGCCCTCCCGGCGCCAGGCATTTTCGGCACGGTCTTCGATCAGGCGACCCGGGCCCCGCTGCCGGGCGTCCTCATCGCGGGCTACGATCTCGAAACGTCGCAGCGCCTCGAGACGCTCAGCGACGAGCGCGGCGCCTGGCGGCTGCCGGCCCTGCAGGGCACCTGGCACCTCACGATCTCCCGCGCGGGCTACGCGAGCGGCAGCGTGCGCGGCGCGCGGGTCTCCGCCGAGCCGAAGGACGCCTTCCTCTCCAAAGGCGGCACGATCAAGGGTCGCGTCGTCGACCCCGACGGCGTGTCCGGCATCTCCTGCAAGGTCCTCGCGGTCCGCAAGCTCTACACGAACGAGGATGTGTTCGACCTCACGGCGATCCATTACCGGCAGACTCTCCCCCGCGACGGCTACGTCGACCAATCGCAGACGAGCTACGGCGAGAACGGGGCCTTCACCATCGAGCACCTGGAGCCGGGCGTCTACGTCCTCATCGTCGTGCCGCCGGACGCCGCCCCCTTCGACCATCCCTACAACCAGCGCCTTACGAACCGCGAGGTCGTCCTCGAGGTGCAGGAAGGCGCGGTCCTGGAGGTCTTGATCCCGCAGCCCCGACCCGCGACCGCGCGCATCCGCGTCACGGATGCCACAACCCACCAGCCGATCGCGGGCGCGGTCGTGCAGCGCACGATCGCCATCGACCGCACGAACGTCCCGGTCCCGGAATGCCGCCGGACCACGGACGCGGCCGGCGAATGCCTCTTCCCCGCGCTGCTCAACGAGCGGGGCGGCTTCGACTGGGAGAGCATCGGCGTCAGCCACGAGGGCTATGGCACCCAGACTTACGACCTCGCCTACCGAGAGAACGTGCCGGTGATCGAGGTGAAGCTCGGACGGACGGCGCGGATCGAGGGGCACGTGCGGGGACCCGATGGCCGCCCGCTCGAGGGCTGCGCCGTCTACGCCGAGATCGACGCGGACGGCAGCATCGTCCAGCGGGCCTTCACGAACGCCGAGGGGTTCTACCGCACGGGAGTGCTGCCCGCTCCGCGGCACCTCGAGGTCTACTGCTTCGACCCCGGCCTGAGCCGCCACCGCAGCATGAGGCCCATCCTGCTCCGGGAGGGCGAGACCCGGGTCCTCGACTTCGGGACGAAGGCGCAGGCGGGTATCTCCGGAACCGTGAAGCGGAAGGGAGCCCCCTGCTCGAGGGCGCTGATCTGCGTCGACGCGCTCAAGGGCGACAAACACCGCAGCGTCTTCTACGCCGACGAGCAGGGCGCGTTCTCGATCGAAGGCCTCGACCCGGGGCCTTATGAGCTCTTCGTGAACGCGGAAACGAAGGCGGCGGGCTCGCTCTACTTCACCCGCCGACTCACGCTCGCCGAAGGAGAACGGAAGGAGTTCCGCTTCGATGCCGGGGCGCGGACGATCCGCGGAACCCTGATCGACTCCGTGACCCTCGCCCCGCCGTCGGAGCGGAACAACGTGGACGTCGTCGCCCGTCCCGTCGGGAGCACGGACCCGGTTCCTCCCATCTCGACCCAGAGCCGGGCCGACGGGACCTTCGAGCTGCTGCTCGAGGCCCCCGGCCTCTACGAGGTGGGGATCCAGGAGGACCACTGGGGCTACTATGCCGCCGATCGGCTGAGCGTCGACCTGACCCGGGAGGAGCTCGTCGAGAACCTGCGGCTGCTGGTTCACCGGGATTTCGAGGACCGGACGATTCGCATCCACCTCCGGGACCAGGAGAGCGGCGACCCCGTCCGCAGCGGGTCCTATCTGTACCAGTTCCGGGGCGGCTCCGGCGCCGGCTCGATCGGAAGCGACGTCATCGAGGACAAGGACGCCCGCATCGGCCCCTGGAAATACAAGCTGCAGGCCGACGGGTACCTGCCGGAGCTGCTCACGTTGGAGCTCCGGCCCCAGGACCGCGAGGTGGAGCGGACCGTGTACCTGCGGAAGTCCGACGCGGTAAAGGTGGCGGCCGTCACGCCCAGCAGCCCAGCCGACCGCGCGGGCCTCCTACCGGGCGACGTCCTGATCTCCTGCAACGGCAACCGGGTGAGACACTCGGGCGCGCTGCAGGCGGTGTGCAAAGCCGCCCCCGCGCTGCAGAGCGTCACGCTCTCGGTCCGCCGCGGCGCGACGACGCTGGACATCATCGTGTCCGAGCCCGAGCTCGGCATCGAGACCGAAAACGCCCTGTCAGACTGAGCGCCACGAGCGCCTCGAGGCCCAGGAGTCCGCAGCCGCCCCCCGACGACGACGAGGAGGATGATCCTCCGGACGACGGGGGCACGGCAGCCGCCAACGTCACCGTCAGCATCGCCGTGCTCGACGTCACGCTGCCCGCGGAGTTGGAGACCACGACGCGGAACGTCGCGCCATCGTCGGAGGCCGTCGTCGCCGGGGTCGTGTAGGACGACGACGTCGCGCCGGCGATGTCGGAGCCGTTCCGCCGCCACTGGTAGGTGAGCGGAGCCGTGCCGTTCGCCGTCACCGCAAACGTCGCCATCTGTCCCGCCGTCACGGTCTGGTTCGTGGGCGCGGCCGTGATGGACGGCGCGACCGCGGCGCTTCCGCCTGATTCGTAGGCGCCGGCGTCGAGAACCCCGTCGGCCGCCCGCGCCGCGCTCTGGAGCGGGTGGACGTATTCCCGCGTCGGCGTCCCGCTCTTCGAGGCCCCCGTGGCGTCGGCGTAGGTCAGCGACGAGCTGCCGATGTTCCGGCAGGGCGAGGTCGAGATCAGGTGGTAATCGCGCGTGCCGGGGTTGACGAAGCCGGGTGCCGAGCCCGTGGCGCCCGCGAAGCCGCCGGGCACCGTCATGCCGCTCGGGATCCAGTTGTTCGAGCCGCTGACGGCGCCGCCGCCGAGGTCCGTGCTCCCCACGAAGATGTTGTTCCGGGCGACGACGGAGGAGCCGGTCGCGTTCACGCTCAGGAACGTGATCCGGGTGTCGCCCGCCACGAGGGTGTTGTTGAAGAGGTACAGGGTCCCCAGCCGGTTCCCGCCCGAGTCCTGCCCCATATGGATGAAGCGGGTGCTGTTGTAGCCGCTGAGGCGGGGCTTGCTCACGACGACGTTGCCGATCATCACGATGTTGCTGTTCGCCGTCGCGGTCACAGGATCGTCGACCAGGTCGATTTCGCCGTCCTGCGAGTCGGAGATGTAGTTGTAGAGCAGCTCCGCGTAGTGGCCGCGGGTCTTGAAGTTGAGCCCGTTCGTCGCATCGTGGATCCAGCAGTACTGCAGGGTGGTGCGGTTGCCGCCCAGGTAGACGTTGTGGGAGTAGCCGTCGCGCAGGCTCGTGCCGTTGCCGGCGATCTCGCACGATTCGACGAGGAGATTGTCCGACGAGTCGTTCTGGAGGCCCATGTCGCAGGACGTGAGCTTGAGGTTGCGGAGGACGACCCCGACGGTCGTGGCGCCGAACGAGGTCACCCGCACGCCGGCCCCGTTGTCGCCGTTGCGCGCGTTGCGGAGCTCGAAGTTCTCGAGGACGACGTAGCTCGCCTCGACCTGAAAGACGGCGCGGGGATTCGGAAGCACGCCGTTGACGTTCTTCCCGCTCGCGTCGATGATCGGCCGCGGGTTGCCCACGCCGCGGATGATGATCGGCGCCGCCGCGCTGCCGGGGTTGCTCCAGCGCTTGGTTTCGGCGTAGGTCCCGGGGTAGACCTCGACGACGTCGCCGGGCGCGAGCGCGGGGAGCGACGCGAGCGTGGGGTACGGTTTTCCGGGCCCGACCTGGTAGGTCTGAGCCGCCGGGGTCGCCAGCGCCGCCAGGAGCACGATGAACCGAAGCATGCTGCACCTCCACCCATCGGCTCGCCCTTAGGAGGAGTTGCCGCCCGCGGCAACGGCATTAACAGCGTCAAAGGTAACGGTTCACTTTCTCACCATCTGACGGGGAATGTGCTAGCGGTCCAGCTCGAGGACGCGGAAGTCGGAGAGGTCCAGGTCGGCAGGTTGCTCGGGGGTGCCGACCAGGAAGCTCCAGCGGCCGTATTTGTCGCCCGGCTCGGCCGCCACCTTCAGCCCGTCGGTGATGACGGGGATCTCCAGGACCGGAACCGACACGGTCACCCAGCGGCCGACCACGCCCGGGAAGTCGAGCGTGAAGTACTCGCGCTTGCTCAGGTTCTTGATGCGGAAATTGACCTCGGTCGGGGCCTTCAGGAAGTAGCGGAAGCGCAGGACGCTGCCCTTCTTGAGGGTGAAGGTGATGACGTCCTCGCTGCCGGCCCAGTAGGCGATCTCGGAGCTCCAGAGCTTCGACTTGTTCGGCGTCGAGCGCAGGACCGGCCCCTCCGGAGTCTGGACGACCGCGCCGAACTCCAGCCGAGAGCGCAGCGGCTGCGGCCGGTTCAGGTCGATGTCGAAGGCCATCGCGGGGCGCCGCGGCGCCAGGGGGACGCCGGCGGCCGCGACCGCGTATTGCCCGGCGTCGACGCTGATCTTCTTCGCCCCGCTCCGGAACTCGACCTTCCCCTCCTCCACCTCCAGGAGCGTCCCCTTCCGGGGGTCGGGGTCGACGACAAGGCTGAGGATCGTGCCCACGACCTTGGCCTCGCCGTGCGGCGTCTGGACGATCAAAGGCTGGTCCTTCGGCTGTTTCGTGACCTCCGCCCGCAGGCTGCCCCGCTCCAGCGCGAGCTTCTTTCCGCCCTCGACGCTCACCTCGCGGAGCGTCGTGTCCGGCCGGAGCTCGACCCGAGTCTTGTCCGGAAAGACGATCGCGGCCCGGCCCTCGGCGCCCTGGCCCGCGAGGAGATCGCTCGCGCCCTCCGGCCGCTCGAGGCGGGCGATGACCGGCTTCGTCGACTCGGGGGCGGGCTCGGTCTTCTTCACGATCGTCGGCGCGGCCGGCGGCGGCGGGGCCGGCTTCTCTTCCTTGGGCGGCGCCTCGGTCTTCGGCGGGATGGCGGACTTCAGCTCGTCCTCGACCTTCGCTCGATCGACCTTCGGCTCTTCCTTCGGACGGACGACCGGCGCCGGCGGGATCTCCTTCCGGGGCGGCGGCGCCTCGACTTTCGCGTCGGGACGCGGCGCGGGCTTCCAGACCTGCGCGGGCGGCGCGTCCGTGGAGGGCCAGAACAGCAGCGCCGCGATCCCGAGCGCCAGGAGCACGGCCGCAGCGACGAGCGGCGGATTCGTCGGACGGGCGACGGCACGGCGCGTGGTCAGCCGGGGCGCGACCTTGGCGGCGAAGCGGTCGGCGTCCGCCTCGAGGCGCAGCCGCTCGTCGAAGGCGCGCACGAACGCCTCCTCGTCCCGGCCGAGCATCGCCAGGGTGCCGTCGAGGCGCTCGTCCTCGATCAGGTCCGCGCGGAGCGCCGGGTCGCGCCGGAGCGCGTCGAGAAGCTCCCGCTCGTCGGCGGGGGCGAGGGCCTCGCCCATCCGGTAGCGTTCCCAGACCTCGTCGACGCGCGCGCGGTCCATGGTCATTTCCCTTCCGGCGCGAGGCGCTGGTCCACGCAGCGACGCAGCGCCTGGCGGATGCGGACCAGGGTGACGCGGACGACGTTGTCGCTCGTCCCGAGCGCGGCGGCCATCCGGCCGGCGCTGCAGCCCTCGAGGTAGCGCTGGGAGACGAGGGACGCGCTCTTCGGGGGCAGCGTCTTGAGGCACTCGCGCAGGGCCGCGATGCGGCGGTCGTCGTCGACCGGCGAGGAGGTCTCGGTCTCCTGCAGCTGCCATTCGCCGAGGGTCTCGCGGAGTCCCGCCTCCCTCGCGCGGCGGCGAAGCTCGCCGCGGAGCTGCATCAGGGCCGCGTTGCGGGCGATGCCGAGCAGCCAGAACGCGAAGGGGACGTCGGAGCGGTAGGACGGGAGGGAGCGCCAGGCACCCAGGAAGACCTCCTGGGCGACGTCGTCGGCCGCCTCCTGGTTCCGAAGATGTCGCCCCAGGTAGGCCCGGACCCTCCCCTGGTGGAGGCGGACCAGTTGCGTGAAGGCGTCCCGCGACCCGTTCTGAGCCTCCGCGATCCAGGCGCCTTCGTCGGTCGACATCGAGACTCCCACCCCCCTACGTTGCCGGCAACCGCCTCAACGTTAACATCGAATGGGATTTGCGGGCGCGAATTTGCCTCGGCAAGTCTCGACGCCGTCCCGCGCGTATAATTCTTTCGGTGAGCCACTCCGATACCAGCATCGGCGCCAACGATCCCCGGCGCTTCCCGTCGACGCTCCCGGGCTGGGCCGATCGCTTCGGCGACCCGTCTCGCCCCGACTACGCGGCGACGCTGGAAGACCTCTGCCGCCGCTACTGGCGCCCCGTCTACGCCTACGCCCGGCTCTCCTGGGCCCAGTCGAACGAGGACGCGAAGGACCTCACGCAGGCCTTCTTCGCCTGGATCCTCGATGGGGAGCCGCTCCGCGGCTACAAGCCCGAGCGCGGCGGCTTTCGCCCCTTCCTCAAGACCCTCCTGGCCCGCTTCGCCGGGCACCGCCATGAAGCGTCGCTCCGCCTCAAGCGCGGCGGCGGCCGCCGGCTTCTGAACATCGACGACCTGCCCTCCGCGACGGCGGCCGCGCCCGCCGATGCATTCGACCGGCAGTGGCTCAAGGACCTCCTCCGCGGCGCCGTCGACCGGGTCCGCCCTCGATTCCGCGACGACGGCCGCGAGATCCAGTTCCGCGTCTTCGAAGCCCACGACCTCTGCGATCTCGACGAGCCGCCGTCCTACGCCCAGATCGCGGCGCGCCTTGGGCTGCGCGAGAGCCAGGTGCGCGACTACCTGGCCACGGTCCGCCGCGCCGTCCGGGAGGAGATCCGCGCGGAGCTCGCGCGCCTGACCGCCGACGACGGCGAGCTCGAGGAGGAATGGCGGACGCTGTTCGGATGACGTCAGCTCAGTCGACGATCAAGACCCGGATCTCTTCCTCCGGGAGAGCCCTCGCGTAGAGCCGGACGTCGTCGAGCTGGCCGATGAACCCGATCCCGCTCGTCTTGCCGCCCCCCACCGAGAAGATCTGATCGATGGGTGCCCACTTGGGATCCGTGATCGTCCCGCGGTGGTCCAGGACGCCGTTGAGGTACACGCTCGCGATCCGCGCCGGCACGTCCCAGACCAGGGCGACGTGAGTCCACTGCCCCTTGGGGATGGCCGTGTTCCGGAAGAAGGGATACTCCGTCTCCTTGTCCTGGAATGCGACCTGGAGCCCCATCTGGCCTTCCCCCAGGGTCCGGATGAAGAGATGGCGGCGCGTGCTGTCGAACGTATCGAAGATGGCGCGGGGAGGCCCCGTCTCGACGTCCACCCGCATCCAGAAGGACAGGGTCCCCGAGCGGGGGAAACCGGACCCGCCCAGGCCCGTGACGTCCAATTGAACCTGACCGTCAAATCCCGCGGCCTTCCCTCGCCGGCCCTCCACCGCGGCGGGCTTGTTCAGATAGACGCCGTCCCAGCCGTGGCCGGAACTGTCCCGCACGATCCTCCCGTCCAGCTTCGCGGGGAACCACTGTCCCATCAGGCCCGCGGTCATCGTGCGCGGGACCCCGTCCTGCCCGTCGCCGTACACGATGAAGAAGCCCCTCCGGAGCGGAGCGTCCGTCCCTCCCTTCGCGCGCACGACCGACTCCCCTTCTATCGTCTCGAAGCGGGTGATCCGATCGGCGACCCCCACGTCGAGGGTGCCGGCCGGGAGCCGCGCCGAGCCGTGGGGCGCGTCGACCACGAACGCCCCCTTCGCCGTCGGCCGCGCGACGGTCACCGCGCCGGTCTCGACGGACACGCCGCGCTCGGCGGCCGATGAGAGCAGCTCCACCTTGCTGCGGGGAGACAGGCTCACGCTCGTGCCGTCCGAAAAGCGGAGAACGACCTTGTCGGCCGCCTCGGTCCGGACCCTCTGGCCGGGGAACAGCCGGTTCCCGGGCGTCAGCTCGACGGGGTCGGACCCCGCCCTCACGGTGGGCTTCCCCGCGACGCTTTCGACCGTCGCCACCAGCACGGCGGGGGCGCCCGGGGGGCGCAGCCAGAGGACGAGGAGCGCGGCGGCGAGGGTCAGCGAGAGCGCGGCCGGAACGAGGCCGGCGCGGCGCCGCACGCCCCAGCGCCAGAGCCGCTCGACCCCGTTGAGCGGCCGTGCGTGGATCGGCTCGCCCGCGAGGTAGCGCGCCAGGTCGTCCGCGAACTCCTCCGCGTTCGCGTAGCGCGCGGAGGGCTCCCGCCGGAGGGCCTTCATCGCGATGGTCTCGAGGTCGCGCGGCGCGTCGGCGCGGATCGTCCGAACGGGGGCGGGGTCGTCCCGCACGATCTGCTGGAAGAGTTCCAGCGTCGTCTCGCCGCTGTGAACCGGCCGTCCCGTGAGCGCCTCATAGAGGATCGCCCCCAGCGCGTAGACGTCGGTGCGGGGGGTGATGTCCTTGACGCGGCCCTGGGCCTGCTCGGGCGACATGTACTGCGGCGTCCCGAGAGGCATGCCGCTGCGCGTGAGCTCCGTCGGCGCGTCCAGAAGATGGGCCAGTCCGAAATCGGCGACCTTCGGTTCGCCGTTCCTCCCCACGAGAATGTTGGCGGGCTTGAGGTCGCGGTGGACGACGCCGCTGGCGTGCGCCGCCGCGACGCCCCGCGCGGCCTTCTCGAGGGTCCGCACGACGTCGCGCTCCTGCAGGGCCCGGCTCCGCAGCAACTCGGAGAGCGCCTTCCCGTCCACGAGTTCCATCACGAGGTACAGGCGGCCCTGCTCTTCGGCGACGTCGTGGACCTGGATGATGTTGGGATGGGCAAGCCCCGCGGCGGCCTGGGCCTCCCGGCGGAAGCGCTGCCGGGCCACGTCGCTCGCCCCGACGATCTCCTTGAGCAGCTTGATGGCGACGGGCCGGCGAAGCTCGCGGTCCTGGGCCCGGTACACGACGGCGGTGGCGCCTTCCCCGAGGCGTTCCCCGATCTCGTAGCGCGCGAGGGACGGGATCGAGGCGAGCCACGCCGTCGTCCCCGCCATCGTGGGAGGGGTCGGCACCGCGTCGGGAAGCGTCGCGGGGCTGTCCAGATTGGAAAGCGCCTTCCGGAGCCGCTCGACCCAACGGTCTCCCTGGGAGGAGGGGGCTTCGGTCATTGGAGCGCGATCTCCCGATTTCGACCAACGACCGATTTCGGACGCGAAAGAGGAGCTAGGGACGGACCCATCGTATCCCGATTGTACTTCGAGCGGGTCCGGGGCGGGTGCATTTCAACGGGAGGCGACATGACCCAGCTCCGGCGGAACCGCGGCGCCATCCTGATCGTGGTCCTGGGGGTCCTCAGCCTGCTGGCCCTCCTGGCGACGGCCTTCGCGAATCTTCAGTCGACCGAGCGACGCGTCTCGCGCAATTACTTGAACACCGTGCGGGCGCGCCTGGTGGCCGAGTCCGGGATCGAGACCGCCGCGGCGCGGCTGCTCGAGAGGCTCGATTCCCCCTTCCCGGACCCGCGCCTCCCGGAAACCCGCGAGTGGATCTACTACGGCGACGAGCTCGACCGCTCCCGTCCGGCCCGGCCGGAAGCGGCGCTCGAACGCGCGAAGAATCCGAGCTTCGCCGTGACCGCCGGTTCCGGCGGGCGTCCGCGGCAGGTGATGGTCGACGGTACGCCGGTCGGCGTCTCCGGGACGACGGGCGGCAGCTACGGTCGAAACGGGGATGTGTTCAGCCTGAGAGTCCGGGACCTCTCGGGATTGATCCACGTCAACGACGGACTCGCCCAGGGCGCGGACGGCTCGGTCAGCCAGAACCTGCGCCGCGTCCTCAACCGATTAGGCGACGTGGTTGGCGGCCCGGGGTTGGGAGACCGCATCGTCTCGCGCCGCCCGCCGATCGGCTATCGCTCGATCGGGGAGCTCCGAAATGTCCTCGCGGCCGAGGAATTCCGGAAGGCGGCGCCGTTCCTGACGACGATCGCGTGGGCCGATCGCGGCGTGGCACAGCCGGTGCCGCTCTCGGCCTCCCACCTCCGCGATTATCCCGTCACGTACTACCGGGGCAAGAGCGATCCCGTCTACCGCTTCGGCCGAGGCGTCGACTGGCAGGGCCGCCGCGTGCCCGGGGACCTGGCCGCCGCCCCGCCCGATCCCGCGGCCCCCTCGAGCGACGCCGTCTTTGCGATGGACGAGCTCAACCCGCAGTGGATCGAGATCGTCGAGCGCGCGCCCGTCAACGTCAACGCGGCCCCGCGAGAAGTCCTGATCGCGCTCCTGGCCGACCTGCAGGGCTTCTTCCTGTCGTACCGCCGGCGCAACAACCTCCTCTCGAGCGTGGGAGGCTACTGGTTCACGCGCCTCCACCACACGCACAGCCCCGAAGGCGCGCTCGAGGTCGCCAGCGAAGGCGACGAGTACGGCTTCCTCATGAAGACAGTCCCGTTCAAGTTTCTAGGGAGCGGGACGACCCCGCCGGGGGATTGGGTCGACGCCGCGCGCGTGGCCCAGGAGATCGTCGACTGCCGCGAGCGGCGGGGGCTCTACGCCCAACTCCCCTTCGGCGGGCCGTTCAAGACCTGGCGCCAGTTCAACGCCTTCTGCGACCACCTGGTCGAGGCCGGCGTCCTGGAGGACCGCCGCCCCATCTTCTTCGACTATGCGCCGACCGGCCCCGACGTCGTCAAGGGCGGAAACATCACGGGCTACGGGCCGCTCGTCCCCTCGGACTATGAGCGCCACCGAGCCTCGCAGGCGCTGGCCGACGTGCTCAAGGCGAACTTCAACCCGAACCTCCACCTGAACGAGCTCAACCCGGACGCGAACCTCCACCTCCTCGTCGATAAGACGGACCTCTTCGTGAACTCCACCGAGTTCCTCTTCACCCCGACGGGGTACTTCGAGATCGAATCCATCGGCCGCATCCTCCGCCCCGCGGCCGGCGACGATTCCTTCCAGGCCCCAGGCAACGAGACGGAGGCCTTCTCGAAAATCGTGGCGACCGTGCAGCTCTACGAACCCTACCGCGAGACAAGCCAGCGGGACTTCGCCCGCGGAAGCGTGACGCCCCGCCGGGGCCCCAGGCCCACCAACAGCGGCCGCTCGCTCGAGATCGGCCCCGAACCCGACAACGGGCCGGCGCCGCTGGAGAACGAGTGGGACGGCTACATCGCCCTCCCCACGATCGGCGGCAACGACGTCGCGAAAGCGCCGGGGGCCGCGGTCCCCACCCCTGAGCGGCCGGCCGAACGGGGCGAGACGATCGGAGTCCACTTCCAGTACGACTTCGACGCGTACCGCCACGCCGACGGCATCCGCGAAGACCTCGCGCGCGTCCAGCGGCCCGGGGAGAACGTCCTGAACTTCCCCGACCCGTCGGAGTCGCACGGCGGTCCCTACGATCCGCTCCACGACACTCCCGGGCGGCACCGCCTGGCCCGTTCCTTCCGGCTCTCGCCCTCGTCGCCCGAGCCGGCGCTCCCCGTCTCCGCCCCACTCGACCTGCGCGTCGACGGCGGTTACATCGAGCGGCACGCGTCGCCCGCCTGGTGGATTTCCAAGGAGAGCTTCAGCCGGAACATGAGGGACATGAACATCGTCGCGTCGTTCTGGGTCAAGCCGTCCTATCCGCCGGACCGCTCGGGCAAGCCGCGGCTCCTCTTCAACTCGATCCGCGACAACGATCCCAAGGATTGGTTCCAGAGGAAGGCCTACCTCATGCTGATGCAGAACGCCGGGCATGAGAACACGCCCGGCGATCCAGCGCCGTCGGAGGGCCTGTCGCTTTGCGGCGAGCGCCAGTGGTGGGACCCCAAGTCCCTCTACTACGGCTTCGCGCCGTTCCGACCCCAGTCCTTGATCCTGGGACGCGGATACGGGGACAGCGCGGCGCAGAAGGTCGGCGACGCCGTGATGCACCCCCCCAAGTACTACGCGACGTGCCAGTCCGTGGTCAACCACGAGAGCCACCCGAACTGCAGCGAGAAGTCCGTCTTCTCGGAGCACCACTGGACGCACGTCGTGGTCCTGACACGCTCGCGTCCCGACGTGTATATCGGCGGCGACGGCTGGTACCCGGCCTACGACCCGCCCCAGTGGACCTCGCTCCTCGTCAACGGGAAGCTCCTCCCGGGCACGCGGGAGACGATGCTCAACCAGGGCTTCGTGGGAGGAGACGAAGGGGACCGGCACGTCGACTTCAGCGTCCATTTCGCGGGGGACCAGAACTCGGTCCGTTTCGGCGCGCCCTCCCAAGTCACGTCCGCGGGGCCGTTCCGCCCCAACTATTCTTGCGACGCGACGATCGACGAGTTCTTCCTCTGGAACGACTCCTCCTCCGGGATCCAGCAGAAGGCGATGTCCGTGTGGTTCCAGGGACGTTACGCCAAGCCTCTCCAGCAGTCGGAGGATCCGGAGAGCAGCGAAGGCGTCTTCGTCTCGCAGGAGCTCGACCTCGCGAGGCCGGCGCGCTACCTCGCCCCGCCGGTCGGAGGAACGACCCAGACCAACCCGAAGGAAGGGCGCGAAGTCCTGGGCATCGCCTGCAGCGTGTACGGTGAGAACGCGTCCGATCCCGAGCTCTACGTCACGGACGCCGCGACCGATCGCCGCTTGCCCGTGCACGTGACGACCTACCTCAAAAGCGCCGGCGGGCGCAGCGGGCCCTTCCGGAAGGACGAGTTTTCCTCCGCCTCGCTGCGCCTGCGGGCAGGAGAGAAGCTCCAATACCTGGTCCGCATTGAGATCGAGGGGCTCAGCTCGAAGACGATCCTCTTGACCACGCCGGTCGTCGACGACGTGACGCTGTACCTGAGCCCGCCCGGCGGGCGCCGCTACCTGACGTATTTCCTCTCGAACGAATCGACGGGGGCCCCATGATCGTCCTGCTCATCGCCGTCTTCGCCCAGATTCAGACGGAAGTGCGGGAAAAGACAGCGGAGGTCCGGATCTTCCTGCGGGTCAAAGGAAGCGATCCCGATCCGGTCGTCAGCGTCCGACGCCGGGTCGCCACCGCGCGGGACGGCGCGATGGGCGAGAGCTGGGCCGAGAGTGCGGGCGTTCCGGCCGAGGCCCAGCGCGGCGAGCTGCGGGCGGAGCTGACCTTGCCTCACCCCGGGACCTACCGGGTCGAGTTCGGAGGGGATTCCGTTCAGGTTCGCGTGTCCCGGACGGAGCTCCGCGCCTGGAAGGAGGACCTCGATCAACTCCGGGCGATCATCCGCCGCCTGGAAGAGATTGCCGAGGCCATCGACCAGGCCGGGGCGACCCCTCCCCGCTCCCTGGTCGCCTCGCTCCGCCGGCGCCTGGCGGGCGATCGAGACAAGATCCGCCGGATGGGCCCGGACTTCCACGCGACCTCCCGGGTGCTCGAGGAAGTGATCGACGCGCTCTACACCTACCGGAGCTTCGTCGCGCTCCCGGCACGCCCCCCCGAGCAGGCGAAAACGGGGTACGACGGGCGGCCGGTCGAAAAAAAGGACGAGGAGACGGCCTGCGCCATGGTGAAGCCCCTCCGTGGGCTCCTCGCGCGCGAAGGCGCCCTGCTCCTTCTCGAGGAGCTGGACCTCCTGCTGCCGCTGTCGCGGCCGGACCCCGCCGAAGTCCGGATCGTCCGCTGGCGCGACCGCTCAAGAGCGATTGAGAAACTTCGGAAAGGGTGCCAGGCGCTCGAGAGCTTCCCCGGGATCGACGCCCTCCTCCGGGACGCCCTGGGCGGGGCCGAGCCCGACGCCCTCCGTCCACGCCTGGAGAAGGAGCGGGAGGCCCTGCTCAAGTTCTGATGCCGATTTTTGCCAACGAGCCGTCCCGGAGACCCAAAAGAGATTGCCGGGGAGCGGGTCTTTCGGAGGGCGAACGATGATTGCCATTCTCTGCGTCTTCGTCCAGGTCCTGGCAGCCCTGCCGCAACAGAACGCCGGCGGGCCGCCCCAGCACGAGATCGACCAGGCCATCCGCCAGGGGGTGGAGTACCTCAAGACCGCGCCGTCCCCGGGGCCTTCCCCCGACACAAACTGCGACGAACTGATCCTGCTTACGTTCGTCGTGGCCGATGTCGACCCTCAGAACGCCCGATTCAAGGAGCTTCTCCAGGGCTGCCTCAAGGCGCCGATCGTCAATACCTATAAAGTCGCGCTGCTCGCCATGGCGCTCGAGGAGCTCGACGCCCCGCGCTACCAGGTGAAGATCGCCCAATGCGGCCAGTTCCTGACGGACACCCAGGCGAAAAACGGTCAGTGGAGCTACGGATACGCGACCGACCTCAAGAAGTGGCCGTTCGAGGACACCGCGGTGAAGAGCGCCCCGACGGCCCGCAAGGGCGACGCCCGCGTCCTGGGTTCCGTGCCCCGCGAGCGAAAGAAGCCCGCGCGCGCCCTCGAGATCGTCCGCGAAAAGCCCGCCGTGGTCGAGTTCGCCGACAACTCCAACACCGCCTACGCCGCCCTCGGCCTTCGCGCCTGTCACGACGCCAACGTCCGCATTCCCCGGGACGTGGTCCTGCTCGCCCGCTCCTGGTGGAACGAATCCCAGTGGCCCGGCGAGGGGGGAGGGCCGGCCGGAAGCGGGTCCGTCGCAACGGGCGCCGACGCGCCCCGGGTCCGGGGTTGGAGCTACACCGGCGTCAAGGAGACCGGCGGCCCGTACGGCTCCATGACGGCGGGCGGCGTGGGGGCCAAGGTGATCCTGGAGTACATGCTGGGGTCGGACTTCCGGAAGGACGAGCCGGTGCGGGCGGGGGTGAACTGGCTGGGAAAGCACTTCGTGATCGCCGAGGATTACTACTATCTCTATGCGCTGGAGCGCGCGGGGATGCTCTACGACACGCCGACCTTCGGCGAGCACGCGTGGTATCCGGAAGGGGCGAGGTTCCTGGTCGACGCCCAGAAACCCGACGGCTCCTGGGGGAAGCGCCCCGTCGCCGAGCAGAACACGTGGGACACCTGCTTCGCGATCCTCTTCCTCAAGAAGGCGACCCGCGGCGTGGCCTCCGTGGACCCGAAGAGAAAATAGATTTTCCGCTCCGGACGTGTCGCCGCAGGCGACACTTACCCTTGGAGGACTGAGGTCATGATCCTCGCGGTCACGGCGGCCATTTCCGCACTGCTCGGCGTCGCCCAGGATTCGCCCCGCGAACACGTGGAGCGCGTCTCCGAGTCCCGGACCTTCCGGGTCACGATGGGCGGGGTGCTCGACGGCACGAACACCCTCGGCCCGGCCGGGTACATCCCCCCCGTCCAGGGCTACGAGCCCATGCGCTCGGTCCGGCTCGAGAACGAGGGGACCGTCGACGTGGTGAACCCCTGGATCCTGGTCAACGGAAAGCACCGCTGGCGTACGGCCAAGGAGATCGTGCAGGAGGCCCTCGAGGCGTTCGGCGATCCCGCCACGATGAGCGAGCGCGACAAGGCACGCGCGATCTGGGAGTTCCAGCGGGCCCACCGCTACCACGCCTCCGCCGCCGACACCGCCGAGAACCAGGACCCGGTCAAGATGTTCAACGTGTACGGCTACACGCTCTGCGGCGACGACGCACCCGTGCTCGCCGACCTCTGGCGCCTCGCCGGGCTCAAGACCCGCGCCGGCTACCCGGCCGGCCACGTCCTGAGCGAGGTCTGGTACGACGGCGCCTGGCACCTTCTCGACGGCGACGAGCACGGCATCTATCTGCTCCGCGACAACGCGACCATCGGCTCCGAGGAGGATCTGGTTCGCGACCACGACCTCGTCAAGCGCACCCACACGTACAGCATCCTCATCCGGGACATCCGGAGGATGGACGAGTTCTCGGCAAGCCTCTTCGTCTACGACGGCAAGAGAGGGGACGTCCACGCGTCCCACCTCGGCCACACGATGGCGATGACGCTGCGGCCCGGCGAAGCCCTGGAGTGGCGCTGGTCGCACTCGGGCAAGCACCACCACTACGGGCCGGGGCTGCTGGACGGCTGGGGCGAGACGTTCCTGGCGCGCCTGCGCAACGGGCTCTGGAGCTACACCCCGCCGCTGCGCCAGGCCTGCGCCCGCCGCGGGATCCATTCCTCCTCCAACGTGGCGTGGTCCTCTACCCCGAACGAGCGCGCCCTGACGCCCGAGAAACCGGGGGAGCCCGCGTGGGTCGTCTGGGAACTGCGCAGCCCCTACTGCTTCGTGGGCGGCGAGCTCTCGACCACCGCGCAGATCGAGCCGGGGGACGAAGGGTCCCTCTCCTTCTCCGCGGACGGGAAAGCGTGGACCGCGCTCGGCCCGCTGGCCTCGGGCGTGACGAAGGTTCCGCTCGACCCCCAGTTCCCCGGCAAGGGACCGGCGCTCTACCGGTACTTCGTGAAGGTCGAGCTGAAGGCCTCGAACCCGGGTCGACGGAGCGGCCTCGACGCGATCACGTTCCAGAACGACCTGCAGATGGCCGCTTACGCGCTCCCATCGCTCCGGGTCGGCGAGAACACGATCTCGTACAGCGACGAGACCAAGGAGCCGCATTCGGCGCGGCTCACGTGGCGCTGGGTCGAGCGCTCCGGGCCGCCGCTGCCCACCGCGCCCGGCGCGGCCGTGGGACCGGTGGATGGCAGCGAGGTGGACGGCACGCAAATTCGCTTCCAATGGTCCCCCGTCACGGCGCCCTCCGGCCAGGCGATCGCGGACTACCATCTCGAGCTGAGCGAGCGGGAAGACTTCAAGGGGGTCCTCTCGCCCAACTTCGAGAAGCTCATCTCGCTGTCGGAGCAGGCCAGCGTCACCGGCGCGTCGTATACCCTGCCCTCTGTCGGGCTTCTGAACCCCGGCCGCCGCTACTACTGGCGCGTGCGGGCCAAGGATAACCGCGAGGCCTGGGGCCCGTGGAGCCGGGCGTGGAGCTTTACCGCCCAGGCCCCGGGCGTTCCTCTGAAGCTCCGCTGGGAGAACCGCTCGGGACGCGAGGCGACCCTCGCCTGGGACCCGGCGCCTCAGGGCCGCAAGGCCGCGCGCTACGTTGTGTACGCGTCGAACGAGAAGGGATTCACGGCCAGCGACGCCGAGTACAAAGTCTGGGCCGGCAACCAGAAGACGGGCGGCCTCTATCCCGGCCAGGAGTGGGTCTCGTTCCCCGCCAACCGCCTCCAGGAAACGCCGGAACCCCGCCTCCGCCTCCGGCCGACCCACGCGTTCTACCGGGTCGTCGCGATCGACGAGCGGAACCAGCGGAGCGGCGTCTCCGACCTCCTGGCCGCGCCGCGGCCGTTTATCTATTCGGATCCGCTCGAGAGCGCCAAGCCCGGCGTCGCGTACCGCTACGAGCTGAAGACTATCGCGTCGATCGGCGACGTCCGCTGCCACACGAACGGCGGCGACCTCTACTGCGCGGCATTCTGGGACGCCGAGAAGCCGGTCTTCTCGATCGTCCGCGGCCCCTCGTGGCTGGCGATCGACGCCGCGACGGGCGTGCTGTCCGGCACGCCGCCGGCGGACTTCCGGGCTCCGGCGGAGGTGACTCTCTCGGTAGAGATTCCTGGCGTCGGAAGCGAGCGGCAGACGTACACTCTGCGTCCATGAGCACGATCGACCGTCGCCGCTTCCTTCGACAGACGGCGACCGCGGCCGCGGGCCTCCTGGCCGGCTGCGCCTCCCGCGCTCTGCAAGGGCCTCCCGTCGCCGTCGAGTCCGCCAGCATCGAGGACTTGCGGCGCGCCCTGGAGGAAGGCCGCGAGACGGCGTCCTCCCTCGTCGCGACGTGTCTCCGGCGCATCGAGGACCTCGACCGGAACGGCCCCGGCCTCCGCTCGGTGATTGAACTCAATCCCGACGCCCCCGAAATCGCCCGCACGCTCGACCGCGAGGCGCCCCGGGGCCCCCTCCACGGCATCCCCGTCCTGATCAAGGACAACATCGCCACCCACGACCGCATGGCCACGACGGCCGGGTCGCTCGCGCTCGACGGGTGCATCGCGCCTCGGGACGCGTCGGTCGCACGGAAACTTCGCGACGCGGGGGCGGTGATTCTGGGAAAGACCAACCTGAGCGAATGGGCCAACTTCCGCTCGACCCGCGCGACGAGCGGCTGGAGCGGGCGCGGGGGCCTGACCCGGAACCCGTACGCGCTCGACCGCAACCCTTCCGGATCCAGCTCCGGCTCGGCCGTCGCCGTTGCGGCCGGGCTCTGCTCGGTCGCCGTCGGTACCGAAACGAACGGGTCGATCGTATGCCCTGCGTCCGTGTGCGGCATCGTCGGGATCAAGCCCAGCGTCGGGCTGATCGCGGCGGACGGAATTATCCCGATCTCGGCGACGCAGGACACGGCGGGCCCCATGGCGCGCACGGTGGCGGACGCCGCCGCACTGCTGGGCGTCCTCGCCGGGCGGCCGCTCGACCTCCGCGGCGCGCTCGACCGCGATGGACTTCGAGGCGCCCGGATCGGCGTGGCTCGCAACTTCTTCGATCCCGGCTCGGTGTCGGACGACCTTCTGGACCGGGCCGTCGAGACCCTGCGCCGTCAAGGCGCGGTCGTGCTCGACCCCATCGACGTCCCCTTCCCTCCGGGGCTCGGGGCCGCCGAGGGGACGCTGCTCTCCTACGAGTTCAAGGCGGGCCTGAACGCGTACCTCGCGGCGCTGGGTGGAAACGCGCCGGTGAAATCGTTGCGGGACATCATCGCGTTCAACGAGGGCCACGCCGACCGTGAGCTGCTGCATTTCGGGCAAGAGCGCTTCCTCCAGGCGGAGGCGCGCGGGCCGCTCAGCGACTCGGCCTATCGCGACGCCCTTGCGCGCTGCCGGCGCTGGGCGAAGGAAGAAGGCCCCGACGCGATCCTGGATCGTCAGGGCCTGGACGCCCTGGTGGCGCCCACGTCCAGCCCGGCGCTCAAGACCCGGCTCGGGTCCGGGGACGGCAACTTCGCCGGCAGCTCCTGGCCCGCGGCGATCGCGGGAACCCCGAACGTCACGCTCCCCATGGGGTCGTGGGAAGGGTTGCCCGTCGGGATCTCCTTCCTCGGACGCGCCTGGAGCGAAACGTTGCTGATCCGTCTGGCATACTCCTTCGAGCAGGCGACGCTCGCGCGTCGCGCGCCCGAATTCCCTCCTACCGTGGGGTAATGCATGATCCGTGCGCTTGTTCCCTTGCTCGCCCTCCTCGCCGCCGCACCGGCGGACCTCGAAGAGTGTCGTCCGCGGGAGGGCCTCCCCCAGTTCCTCGCCAAATGCGCGAAGCCCGGCGCCGCGCTGAAGGTGGCCTACCTCGGCGGCTCGATCACCGCGCAGGCGGGCTGGCGGCCCAAGTCGCTCGCGCTCTTCCAGAAAACCTGGCCGGAGGCGCGCTTCACGGAGATCAACGCGGCCATCGGCGGGACCGGGTCCGATCTCGGCGTGTTCCGGCTCTCGCGCGACGTGCTGCGGCACGAACCCGATCTGCTCTTCGTGGAGTTCGCGGTCAACGACGGCGGCGCGCCTCGCGAGCAGATCCTCCGTTGCATGGAGGGGATCGTCCGCCAGACCCGACGCGCGCGGCCGGACTGCGACATCTGCTTCGTCTACACCATCACGGAACAGCTGGTGGGCCCGCTCCTGGATGGGCGCCTCCCGGCGGCGGCCGCCGCCATGGAGGAAGTCGCGGAGCGCTACGGCGTCCCGACGATCGCGCTGAGCCTGGAAGTCGCGCGGCTGGCGAAGCGGGGCAAGCTGATCTGGAGCGGCATGCTCCCGAAGACGGACGAGGAGCGGGCCAAGCTCGACGGGGCCGTCGTCTTCGCCAAGGACAGCGTCCACCCCTACCCCGAGACCGGGCACGAACTCTACCTCCAGGCGATCGAGCGCTCGCTGCCGCTCCTGCGCGCGGCGTCGAAGACCCCCGGGACCCGCGCGCTGCCGGAGCCGCTGATCGCGACGAACTACGAGCGCGCGCGCCTCCTCGCAATCCCGAAGGGGACCCTTTCGCCGGGCTTCGCCGAGATCGATCTCGCCAAGGATGCGCTCGGGAAGGTCTATGCCTCCTACCTCCCCTCGCTCGCGCGCGGCTCGGCCGCCGGCGAGTCGCTGAGCTTCCGCTTCAAGGGGACGCGCTGCTCGGTCTACGACATCATCGGGCCCGACTGCGGCCAGGTGCGCGTGACGCTCGACGGCGCAGCGGCGAGGCTCGTCCCGCGCTTCGACCCCTTCTGCACCTACCACCGCCTGGCGACGCTGACCATCGGCAGCGAGCTTCGCGACGAGGTCCACACGGTCCGGATTGAGATCGATCCCGCGCCGCCGGACAAAGTGGCGATCCTCGCCAAGCGGCAGGTGACCATGGACAAGCCCGAGCGCTTCCAGGGGACGGCGTTCTACCCCGGCGCCATCCTGGTGGTCGGAGAGCTCGTCGACTGACGCCTCCCGAATTCGGCCAACCCCGGCCCGCGCCCGCGCAATAGGGGCCGGAGGAACCGATGCGAACTGCCACCCTCGTTTTCGTGGCGACCCTGGCGGCCGCGGCGTTCGGCCGGGAGCCGGCCGCGCGGGTTTACTACGTCAGTTCGGCGGGCGACGACGCGAACGACGGAGCCTCTCCCGAGCGGCCGCTGGCGACGCCCTCGCGCGCGGTCGCCCTCCTGCGGCCCGGCGACACGCTTCGCCTGAAGCGCGGCGACGTCTTCGCCGCACCCATCACTCTCATGGTCTCCGGCAGCGAGGCCTCGTCCCTGACGATCGACGCGTACGGCGAGGGCGCCAAGCCGGTCGTCACGGGCTTCCGTCCCGTGACCGGTTGGACCGCGGTCGGCGGCGGCCGCTACGAGGCGACCCTAGCCGCGTTCCCTTCGGGGCCCCTCGAGATGGTCCGGGTCGGCGGCAAGGTCCGCGCCAAGGGACGCTGGCCCAAGGCCGGCTTCGCCGAGGGCCTGCGGATCAAGAGCCACGTCAAGAACACCTCGATCACGACGACGGATGAGGTCCCCGACGTCGTCGGTGCCGAGATCGTCCAGAAGAAGTACCAGTGGATCATCGACCGGGGCCGCGTCGACCGGATCGTGCGTGCGAAGGCGGAGACCACGATCCATTTCAGCGACGGCCCCGGCACCTCCTACCGCTGCTTCGACACGCACCGCTTCTTCTTCCAGAACCACCCGGCCTGCGTGACCGAGCCGGGCGACTGGTGCTACGACGCCGAGACCCACGTCCTGACGCTCTACGCCGGCAGCGCCCCGCCCGCCGACGGCGAGGTGGAGGCGGCCGCCGCCGACGTCCTGCTCGACCTCGCCCGCGCGAGCCACGTCCGCGTGTCGAACATCTCGTTCGTCGGCTCGAACGCCGACGCCGCGAGCCTCGACCGCGCGGCCCGCGTGACGTTCGAGGCCTGCGACTTCTCCTCCGTCGGCCGCAACGCGATCTCCGTGGTCCGGGCGGAGGGCCGCCCCTGGTACCGGGAGTCCCCCGGAGGGACCGTGCGCGGATGCCGCATCTCCGACGTCAACAACAACGGACTGGACCTGGGCCAGAACCCAAGCTGGACCGTGGTCGGCAACACGATCACCCGGGTCGGGATGGCCCCCGGCATGGGGAGGAACGGCGACGGCCAGTACATCGGGATCTTCTCTCCGGGCGACGACAGCCTGATCCAGCACAACGAAGTCTCCCACATCGGCTACATCGGCGTGTACTTCGTCGGCAACGGGACGCAGGTGCGGAACAACCACGTCCACCACTTCTGCCTGACCAAGGCCGATGGCGGCGGGATCTACACCTACGCGGGCGAGCAGAGGCTGACGTTCTCGCGGCCGCGCCTGGTGGAGGGCAACATCATCCACGACGGCGTGGGGAACATAGACGGCGTCGGCGCGCACGACGAGAAGAATCCGTACGCGCCGCAGTGCCAGGGCATCTACATGGATGGGAACGCGTCGGACGTGGTCATCAGCCGCAATACCGTCTACAAGGTCGCGTCGGCGGGACTCTGGCTGGGCTCGAACGGCCGGATCCGCGCCTTCGGCAATACGCTGGTGGACAACCATACGATGCAGCTGGGGATCGACGACCAGACCGCGCCCCCGGCCGACCTCGACGTGCATGACAACCTCTGCATCGCCTTCGAGCCGGAGCAACTGTGCCTTTCGGTGTCGCTCCGGAACAAGCCGGCGGAGCAAAGCTGGACGCAGTACGTCGGCGGCATGGGCCGGCTCGCGAACAACGTGTACGCGCGGCCGCTCGGGGAACCCGACGGCATCCGCACGAAAGGCTACCCGCACGTGCCGACCTTCCGGGACTACCCGGCCGGCGGCGTGGTCGGCACAAGCTGGGACAGCCTCTTCCGCTCGTTGGACGTCTGGAAGAAGGAGTTCCCGCAGGACGACGGATCGAGGAAGGGCTTGCGCGTGGTCGCCGACCCGAACGACCTGCTCCTGGTCTGCAACCCGACGAACTCCCCGGCGGTCGTGGCGCTGCGGGGCGACTTCGATGACCTCGCCGGGGTGGACTACCGAGGGAGCATCACGCTGGAGCCCTTCGCGTCCGCCGTGCTGCTTCGCCGGCGGCCAGAGCCGGCCTCCGCGGAACCTCGCACATCTTTCCGGAAAGATTGAGCGGCGGCGACCGTACTCCTAACATGGGGCGGATGGATCTATCTGGAGAATTCCATGCGCCTCCTCCTCGCCGCCGCGATCCTCGCGCTCGTCCCCCAGGATAAGCCCCGCACCGGCATGCTGCCGGCGGAGGAGGTCGAGAAGACCTTCACGCTGCCGTCCGGGCTCGCCCTCACCACGTGGGCCCGCGAACCGGGCGTGGTCAACCCCACCTGCATGGACATCGACGAGCGCGGGCGCGTCTGGGTGACCCAGGCGGTGAACTACCGCAAGTCCAAGCTCGCGCCCGAGGGCGACCGCATCGTGATCCTCGAGGACACCAAGGGCGCCGGCATCTGCGACAGCTACAAGGTCTTCGCGCAGGACAAGGAGATCCTCTCCCCGCTCGGCATCTGCGTGCTGGGGAACAAGGTCTACGTCGCGCAGGCGCCGAAGATGCTCGTGTACACGATCGACGCCTCGGGCGACAAGCCCGTCGGGCCGCCGGAGGTCCTCTTCGACGGCTTCGGCGGCGTCAACAGCGACCACGGCCTGCACTCCATCATGGTCGGGCCCGACGGCCGCTTTTACTTTAATGCCGGCAACTCGGGCTGCGACGGCTCCCGCATCGTGAACGGCAAGGGTGAGGCGATCGTCGACAGCAGCGGCAGCGAGGTCGGCGGCAAGGGCCAGAAGTGGCGCGGCGGCCCGCGCGGCGGCCCCGCCCAGCGCTACTGGCAGGGCATGGCGTTCCGCTGCAACCCCGACGGCACGGGCTTCGAGACGCTGGGCCACAACTTCCGGAACAACTACGAAGTCGCCGCCGACTCCTACGGGACGGCCTGGCAGTCGGACAACGACGACGATGGCAACCAGGGCGTGCGGATCAACTACATCATGGAAGGCGGCAACTTCGGCTACGTGGGCGCCAAGGGCTCGGCCTGGGGCCGCGACCAGGCGAACCACCCGGGCCAGACGCGGCAGGAGGCCCACTGGCACCAGCGCGACCCCGGCGTCGTCCCCAACCTGCTTATGACGGGCGGCGGCTCGCCCTGCGGAATCTGCGTCTACGAGGGCGACCTGCTCCCCGAGGCGTTCCGCGGGGCCCTGCTCCATGCCGACGCGGGCCCGAACGTGGTCCGCGCCTATACCCCGACCCCCGCCGGCGCCGGCTACACCTGCGCGTCGACCGATTTCCTGAAGTCGTCCTACACCTGGGTGCGGCCCGTCGACGTCTGCGTGGGCGTCGACGGCGCGGTCTTCGTGGCCGACTGGACGGACTCCGGCGTCGGCGGCCACGCGACCGGGGACATCGACCCGGCGACCATCAGCGGCCGGATCTACCGGATCGCGCCGGCCGGCAACAAGCCCGTGGTCCCGGCGCTGGACCTCTCGACCGCGAAGGGCCAGGTCGCGGCGCTCTGCTCGCCGAACCTCGCGCGCCGCTTCCTCGGGTTCCAGAAGCTCGCCGCCGGCGGCGCCGACGCCGTGGCGGCCCTGCAGGACCTCTGGAAGTCCCCGAACCCCCGGCTGCGCGCCCGCGCGCTCTGGCTCCTGGCTCGCCTCCCGGAAGGCCGCGCGACGCTGAAGCAGGCGCTGCAGGACGAGGACGTCAACCTGCGGGTGACGGCGCTGCGGGCGGCGCGGCAGAACAAGCTCGACATGATCGAGATCGCCCGCGAGAAGCTCGCCGACCCGCACCCCTTCGTGGCGCGCGAGCTCTGCCTCGCGATGGCGTACGAGCCGACCTCGTCGGCGCTCGAGATCCTGGTCGCGCTCGCCGACAAGGTCCAGCCGCTTCCGGCCGCCGCGGAGCTCGCGTCCAAGGACTTCGACGAGCAGGAGCGGCTGCGCCAGCAGCACTACGTCCCCCGCTGGTACCTGGAGGCCTTCGGGATCGCGTGCACGGGCCGCGAGAAGGAAGTGCTGGAGGCCTGGCAGAAGGGCGGGAAGACGAAGGACTCCAAGGTCGCGGACGCGATCGCCTGGCGCCTCAACCGCTGAGCCGCCCCTACTTCCGTTCCGCTTCGGGAATGCCCCACGCGGCCGCGCAGAAGGCGTTCCCGTTGTCCGTGAGCGAGCTCTGCTTCCAGGTCAGGGCGTCCTGGGACGTCCAGAGGCCTCGCTTCCAGGACCCGCCGACGTAGACTCCGCCGCCGCCCGCGAGCGGCGAGACCGGGATTCTCGAGGCGGTCTTCGTCCACGTGAGACCGTCCGGAGAAACGAGCCCCAGCTTCCCGCCGCTCACGACGAACTGCTTGCCCGTCCAGAGGATCGAGTAGTTGCCCTTGTCCGGCTCGATCTCGTTGCGCTCCCACGACTTCCCGTCGGTCGAGCTCTCGATCGACCCATCCCCCTGCACGGCGACAAAGCGCCCGGCCCCGAACGTGATGCCCCGGACCGGCAATTTGCCGGTCTCGAAGTGCGTCACCGATTCGCCGTCGGGCGACACCACCCGATACCACGCGGCCTCCTTGTCCCAGCAGTCCCCGGCGCCGACGAAGACGCCGTTGCCGAAGACGATATGACGGAGGTGGACGCCTTTCTCGAACGGGATCTTCACGCCCTGCTTCCAGGTCTCCCCGTCCTCGGACCAGCTCAGGCGCCCCCCGCCGGCGACGAAGCGGCCGTTCCCGAACGCGATGTGGCCGATGCGGCCCTTCCAGCCGGGGCGGATCTCCTTCCAGGTCTTTCCGTCTCGCGTCACCTGGTAGGGCGCATAATTGTCGCCTCCGCCGACCGCGACGAAGACGCCCTTCCCGAAAGCGACGTCGCAGAGGAGAGTCCAGTCATCGCCCCCGTTCGGGGCGAGCTCCTGGTCGTGTTCCCAATGGACGCCGTCCTTGGAACTGGCCCGCCGACCCCCATAGCCGACGGCGACGAAGATCGGGGTGCGCGCATCGCTCTCCTGGGCGCCGACCGGAAGCGCCGCCAGCAGCGCCAAGACCAAGGCTCTCATTATTCGCTCCTCCGCATCCGTGAGTCAGTTCGGAACGTCCGGCCGGCCCTGTAGAAATTCGTGCGGATTTTGCGACAGGACCGAGCAGGGCGTCCGAACTGACTAGTGATGGACGCTTCACGGCCCCTGCTCGCAGCCCTCGCCCTCCTCGCCCTGCTTCCCGCGCGCGCGGGCGCCGACGGGGGCGATCCGTTGTCTCCCGAGTCGAAAGCGGTCTACGAGAACGCGGTCAAACCCTTCCTCCAGACGGCCTGCCTGAAGTGCCACGGCGAGGAGAAGACGCTCTCGGGCCTGCGCCTGGACACCCTGGGGACCGACTTCCTCAGCGGCAAGACCGCCGACGTCTGGCGGGAGGTCTACGATCGGATCGGCAACCGCACGATGCCGCCGAAGAAGGAGCCCCGCCCCGACGCGGCCGCGGCGCAGAAGGTATCGGACTGGATCATCCAGGAGCTGCGCACGGCCGAGAAGCGCGCCAAGGGGATGGCCGGCCGCATCCCGACCCGGCGGCTCAACCGGACGGAGTATGCCAACACCCTCCGGGACCTCTTCTTCCTCGAAGAGAATTTCGTCCGCGCCCTGGAGCAGGACCTGCCGATGGACGGCAAGGTGGACGGCTTCGACCGGGGCGGCGCGGGGCTCTTCATCGACGGCGCCCAGATGGCCCGATACCTGGAGACGGCCGACATCGTCCTCTCGAAAGGCGTCTTCGCGGCCAAGCCCAAGTCCGTCACGAGCGGCCGATCCTACCCCCGGGAGAAGATCGAGTGGGGCCGGTCGACGAAGTCCGGCTTCAACACGGACTTGTACCCGTACCCGAGCGGCCACGCGAAGCACCAGGAGACGCTGTCGGTCCCGATGGGGGCGAACTGGGCGAAGATCGTCCGCGGCGGCCTGGAGTTTGTCGGAACCGGGTATCACGGCGAAGGCAGCATCGACTTTCACGGCGGCACGTGGCACTCGTGGAGCCGCCCCTGGGGCTCGGGAGACTTCGCGGACGGCTGGTACCGCCTGCGCGTCCGCGCGGGCGCCTTCAAGGGGAGCGGAAAGCACGCGGTGGACGAGGTCCGCCTCTGGCTGAAGTACAGCCAGGGCACGCCGATCAGCGCCACGGAATCGGTGGTCATCGACGCGCCGCTCGAGGAGCCCCGGGACTTCGAGCTGAAGATCTTCCTCCGGGCCGGCACCCCGGACCTGCCCCACGGCCTGCGCCTCGGCTGGAACGGCGGCCCGAGCAAGCTCGTCATCAACAACCCGGCTTGGACCAAGGTGGAGAAGGAACGGAGCGACCTCTACTTCAAGAACGAGAGGTTGTTCAAGAAGACGCCCGCACCCTCGACGGAGGAGCTGGCGGCCGCCAAGAAGGCCGTCGAAGAGATGGACGAGCGCTTCGCCAAGGCCATGCAGGCGCTCGAGGCCGCCTACGTGTTCGACCCCGAGGTCGACCTCCAGACGATCCCGCGGATCTGGATCGAGTGGCTGGAGATTGACGGCCCGATCGCGGACTGGCCGCCGCGGGGGCGCTCGGAGCTCTTCGTCGACGGCGAATCGCGGCCCGTCGACGAGCCCTACCTCCGGGAGATCTTCGCCCGCTTCCTCCCGCGCGCCTACCGCCGGCCGGTCGAGCCCCGGGAGGTCGACGCCGTCGTCGCCTGGACCCTCAAGGCTCAGGCGGCGAATCAGCTCTCCGGAGCCGAGGCGCTGCGCGAAGGGGTGAAGCTGGTCCTCTGCTCGCCGAGCTTCCTCCTGCTCCAGGAACCGGCCGGACCCTCGTCCGCGGCGCGGCGGCTGCACGACCACGAGCTGGCCTGCCGCCTCTCCTACTTCCTGTGGAACACGATGCCGGACGCCGAGCTGCTCCGCCTCGCCGAGGAGCGTCGTCTGCAGGAACCCGAGATGCTGCGGCGCCAGGTCCGCCGGATGATCGCCGACCCGAAGTCGGCCGCCTTCGTCCGCAGTTTCGCCGGGCAGTGGCTCAAGATCCACGAGTTCTCGTCGGTGATGACCGACAAGAGCCAGTACAAGTCTTACGATGACGACCTGCGCAGCTCGTCCCGCCAGGAGCCCTACGAGTTTTTCCAAGAGGTGCTGCAGAAGGACCTGTCGATCCTCAGCTTCGTCGACAGCGACTTCCTCATGATCAACGGCCGCCTCGCGAGCCATTACGGGATCGAGGGCGTGAACGGGGCGGCCTTTCGCCGCGTCCAGGTCGGCCCGGAGCACGGCCGGGGCGGCGTCCTGGGAATGGCCGGGATTCTCACCTATCTGACGGACGGACTGCGCACCCTGCCCGTCCGCCGCGGCGCGTACGTGCTGGACACGCTGTGGAATTCGCCCCCGCCGCCCCCGCCGCCCAACGTGGGCGACCTGCCGCCCGTGGGCAAGGTCAAGACCGTGCGGGAACGCCTCGAGCTCCACCGCCAGTCGGACAGCTGCGCCAGCTGCCACGCGAAGATCGACCCCTTCGGCATCGCGCTCGAGAACTACGACGCGATCGGCGCCTGGCGCGATCGCCAGAACGGCGAGAAGTTCAGGAGCGGCAAGAACGCTCCCCTGCTGGACGTGAGCGGCACGCTCCCCAGCGGACGCGAGTTCAAGAGCGTGCACGAGTTCAAGCAGGCCCTGCTCGCGGAGAAGGACCACTTCCTCCGGGGCTTCGCCGAGAAGATGCTCACCTATGCGCTCGGCCGGCCCGTCGGGGCGACGGACCGCGGGACGATCGACGAGATCCTCAAGGCGATCGGCAAGGACAAGTACCGGATGCAGGCGCTGATCGAGGCCGTGGTGGCGACCCAGGCGTTCCAAACGAAATGAGGGGAGGCTCGACCATGTTCACTCCGCGCAAACCGTGGCAGCTGGACCGGCGGACGTTCCTGCGGTCGGCCGGCGTGTCCCTGGCGCTCCCGTGGCTCGAGGCGATGGGGGCGCGCTCGGGCTCCCTCTGCCACGCCGGCGAGATGACGCCGACCGAGATCCCGCGCCGGGCCTACTTCTCGGTCTGGGGCTTCTTCAACAATCGGGCCGTCCCCAAGGAGACGGGCAAGGACTACCCCCTTCCCGCGCCGTTCGATGTGCTGAAGGACTACCGGGACGACTTCACGATGATCTCGGGGTTGAAGGTGTTCAACGGGAGCCATTCGGGCCCCGGCGCCTTCCTCACCGGCGCCAACGCCCCCGGCAACACCTTCCGGCTGATCTCGGTGGACCAGCAGATTGCCGAGCACTACAAGGGCAAGACGCGCGTGCCGTCGCTCGTCCTGGGCATGAGCCGCTCGACGGGCTTCGGCGGACCGTACTGGACGGCCACGTCCTGGACCGCCTACGGGACCCCGATCGCCGCGGAGGACCGTCCGGACGCCGTCTTCAACCAGCTCTTCCGGGTCGATGACCCGAAGGCCCGGGCCGCCCGCGACAATCAGCTCATCCGCAACGCCAGCATCCTCGACGAGGTGAAGGATCAGGCCAAGCAGCTCGAGAAGACGCTCGGCAAGGACGACCGCGCGACGCTCGACCAGTACTTCACGTCGATCCGCGACGTGGAGGAGCGGATCCAGACGGATCGCGCGTGGATCGACCGGCCCAAGCCGGTCGTGGAGCCGATCGACTTCGGCAAGACGTCCCCGCGGGACAAGGCGGAGTCGAACGACGACGGGAGCGCCATGAGGCGCTACCTGCGGCTGTACTTCGACGTGATCGCGCTCGCGTTCCAGACGGACAGCACGCGAGTGGTGGCGCACAACCCGAAGGGCGAGAGCGGCCCGACCTTCAAGGACCTGACGAAGTGCCCCTACGACTACCACACGCTGTCGCACCACGGCGAGGACCCGGAGAAGCTGCGCTGGTGGACGATGGTGGACCGGATCTACATGGAGCAGTATGCGTACTTCCTGGGCAAGCTCAAGGGGATCAAGGAGGGCCAGGGAACGCTGCTCGACCACACGATGGCGGTCTGGGGGACGGTGCAGGGCGAGGCGGGCCACTCCCTGACGGACCTCCCGCTCCTGCTCTGCGGAGGCGCCGGCCTGGGGCTCAAGCACCAGGGACACGTGGCCAAGAAGGACGTCTGGATCGGCAGCGTCTGGGAAACGATGCTCGACCGGATCGGGATGCCCCTTCCCGGCACCCCCGAACGCCCCTTCCAGGCCGGCCGGAGCAATGGACTGATCAAAGAGGTGCTTTAACAAAACGCACCGTCTATTTTGTTAATGCATGCACATCGTTGCGTCATGGGTCGCAGCGATGCGCTTATCCTCCTGAATCATTCAAAGGCCCATTTTTGGCGGTGGCGACTCAATTCCCCGGTGTCGTACTATATAACTTATGTAGTCGAGGCCGGGGTCGAGCATGGGTCAGGAGATCCTGTACTGCTATAAGTGCCAGACGAAGATCGTCGGCGCTGATTTTGCCGGCGGGAAGGCCTTCCAGGTCGGCAATCACGTCAGCTGCTCCTCCTGCGCCGCGGACCTGCTCCAGAACCTCGACCACAAGGAACGCGAACAGCTGCTCGCCAAGATGTTCAAGGCCACGCAGGACCGGCAGCAGCATTCGACCGGCACCCTCCCGGCCATCAAAGACGCCGCGCCCGTCCACAAGAACCTGAAGATTTCCACCGTGCGCCTGGCCGCGGTTCCCGAGACGCCGGCGCCCCGCGACGGGACCCCGACGGTCGCGATCGTCGTCGGCGTCGTCGTGCTGGTCGTCGCGGTCCTCGCAGTCGCAATGACCATGGGCGGATCGGAAAAGCCGAAGGCGCCCCCCGTCGCCGTCGTCGAGCCGCCGCGACCCGCGCCGCCGCCCCCCGCCGCCATCACGCCCGCCGAGAGCGCCGCCCACGCGGCGGCGCGCAAGGGGATCCAGGACGCCAGGGACTTCGCGGCGAAAAACCCGAAGGACCTCGAGGGCCAGGTCGCCCGCTGGCACGAGGCCTCGGAGCTCGCGGCGGGGACGCCGTTCTCCCCGGAAGCGCGGCGCGAGATGGACGCGGCCCTCGGCCGCCGGAAGGACGCGGTCTCCAGGGAGCTGACGGAACTCGAAGAGAAGGTGCGGGCGCAGCTGGCCGCGAAGAAGCAGCAGGCGGCCATCGACCTCCTGCAGTCGGCCCGCGCGCGCTACTCGGTCCCCGAGTGGACGCAGCCGCTCGACCGCCGCCTGACCGAGCTCTACCAGGAGGTCGCCCGGAGCGCGGCGCCCCCGGAGCCGCCGGTCCAGGCGACGATCAAGCCGCCCCCGGTCCCCCAGCCCCCGCCGTCCCCACCCTCCCCCGTCGACGCCAAATGGGAGGCCGCGCTCGTCCGCGCCTCCGCCCGCGATTACGCGGGCGCCCTCGAGGCCCTGAAGGACGGGGCCGCCGGCGACCTCGACGCGGTCCGCCTCGCGGCGTCGGTGCTCCAGGAAGGCCAGGACGTCGTCGTCAAGTGGCCCAAGGGCCAGACCCTCGCGCTGGACGCGCCCGACCGGGTCGAGGGCGTCGTGCTGCGCGGCGACTCCACGCGGCTCGCGCTCAAGCAGGCTTCGGGCACGGTCTGGGTCGACCTTGGAGACATCGCCCCGGCGTCCCTCGCGGAGCTTTTCCGGGGCCGGCCTGCGAAGAAGACCGACGACGACCGCGCGGCGGCGCTCTTCTGCCTGCTCGAAGGCGACGTCGACGCCGCGCAGAAGTTCCTCGGCGGCAAGCGGGATCGCGTCCCCGAGAAGTACTGGACCTACGGGGCGAAGGTCGCGGAGCTGCGCCGCTCGCCGCAGGTCGTCGCGCGGGAGTCGGAGGCGCGCGATCTCTGGCGCGCGTCCGCGGACGGGCTCTTCGACTACACGCGGACGGCCCCCTCCGTCGAACAGTGCCGGATGCTCTTGAGGGACTATGCGGGGACCGGCTTCGTGGCCCGGAACCGCGCGGCGATCGCGTCCCGCGCCGGCGGCGGAAAGGAATACCTGTTCTGCGCCGACAACCTCAAACCGGTCGGCGCCTGGAAAGCCGGCAAGTCGGCGAAGGCCGATTCCTGCTGGACCTGCGAGAAGGATGCCCCCGGCAATGCCCTCGAGCTGAGCTACACGGCGTTCGCCGGCAGCGAATACCGCTGCTGGGTTTACGTCGGGGCCTGCTGCCAGGAGACCTTCGCATTCTCGGCCGAAGGCACGGACCTGCCGCTGAAGCCGGTCAAGAACACGATCGTCGGCCTCAAGAAGACCCACTCGATGCATAGCGGTCCCAAGTCCCCGGCCCAGTGGGCCTGGATCTCAATTCCCCTCGCCAAGGACACGGGAGCGGGCGTGAAGGTCGTGCGTCTGCTGACCGAGCAGCAGGGGTTCTCAGTCGCCTACGCCGCGGTCACCCAGCAGAAGGACCCACCCCGGGACTCGGACATGCGGGACTTCGAACGGGCCTGGAAGGAACTATCCGGCGCGACGACCCGGAAAGCGCCCGCGCCGCCGCCTCGTCCCGGGAAGGTGATCGTCTCCAACGACTTCTCCAAGGGACTCGGCGGCTTCCGGGGCGTCGCCGGGACACCGGAGATCGTCGACGCCGACCCGGGCGTGAAGGCGATCGCGGTCGGCACCAAGGGGGTCGTCCTCGAGGGCTTCTCGGTGATCACCAAGCCGTCCACCATCGTGCGCTTCCGGATGAAGGCGCTCGTTGACCTGGACTACTTCGAATGCATGAGCTGGGTCCAGGCAAAAGGCAACAATTCGTGGCACCACGAGACCAACCTCAAGAAGGGCGAGTGGAGGACCGTCGAGTTCAAGATGGGGGACATGCAGCTGAACTGGAACGGCCCTCCCATCATGGGCGAGAAGGTCGAAAGCATCATGTTCCACTTCGTCAACCGCCCCGAACACTTCCGCGTCCTCATCACCGACTTCGAGATTCGGGACTAACTGGCGAAAAACAACCTGGACGCTTTTCGCCACGTGTGGCGAAAAGCGTCCAGGTTGTTTTTGGCCGGCGTCAGCGGCGAAGCTCGCGGCGGACCAGGGACCGGAACGATTCCCACTCCTTCTCGAAGCCCGGTCGGAGCGTTGCCACCGAGCTCGTGTTGCGGGTGCGGGCGGCCTCGTAGTAGTCCCCGACGACGCGCGCCAGAGTCTGGGCGGACGCCCTCACGTTCTCGAAGCCTCCCGGCCGGAAGGCCAGCTCTGCGTCGGAAGCCAGCGCGTGCGGCGCCTCCCAGAGCTCGACCGCCGAGACGCGGATCAGATTGAGGAGGCGGATCCACTCGTCCGACGGATTCCCGAGCGACTTGCGGTAGCGGAGGACGAGGCGCTCCATCCCGGCGATGCGGTCGCAGACCGCGTTCCCCCGCAGCAGCGCCAGGGGGTCGCTCTCGCGGGCGGGCTCGGGCGTCGGGGGCTCGGGCTTCGGGAACGATGCCGAAGGCTGAACGGACACCGGCCGCTCCGCCGCTGCGTCGCGACGGCCGGCGGTCCCGACTCGAACGGCGGCCGCCCCGGCCAGAAGGAGCAGGGCTGCCAGGAGACCGCGCCTCATCGGCAATGACGCCGGCGATGATGGCGCGGCCCGCGGCCGCCCTCATAGACGTAGACTTTGCCGGCGTCGAGGGTCTGGGTGTCGAAAAGGCGCGCACCGACCGCGACGTCCGAGTCCCCGGCGGCGCTCACGCTGGAGCCGAAGAACGCCTGCGTCTGGTCCTCTCCCACCGAGGTCCAGGCGGGCGAGGTCCCGAGCCCGGACGACGAGCCCAGGTACACGTAGGCCTTCCCCACCTGGTTGGGCACCTCCTCGGGTGGCGTCGTGTTGAAGAGCGGCGCGCCGATGATGACGTCGTCGAAGCCATCGCGGTCCACGTCGCCGGCGCCGGCGACGCTCGACCCGAAGCGGGCGTTGAGCTGGTCGTCCCCCAGGGACGTCCAGGCCGGCGTCGTTTCCAATCCGGACTCGGACCCGAGATACACGTAGGCCTTGCCGGCCTCGTAGAGCGGAAACTCGGCCCCGAAGTCGGTGTAGGACGGGGCCCCGATGAGGATATCGTCGAAGCCGTCGCCGTTCACGTCCCCCGCGGGCGCCACGGCGTGGCCGAAGATCGAGTTCTCCTGGTCGTCGCCGGTCGTGTACCAGATGGGCATGAGCGTCAGCCCGAGCGGGCCGCCCCGGAAGACGTAGACCTTGCCGGTCTGGTAGTGGTCGACGCTGTTGGCGAACGGAGCTCCGACGATGATCTCGGAGTACCCGTCGCCGTTCACGTCGCCCGCCGTCGACACGCTCTGGCCGAAGAGCGGGAGCCCCGTGATGGTCTCGCCGGTCTGCTGCCAGACGGGCATCAACGTCAGGCCCCCGGACCAGCCGCCGAAGACGTAGGCCTTGCCGGTGTGAACGCGCGACGCGTCCATGAAAAGAGGCGCGCCGATGACGACGTCCGTAAAGCCGTCGCCGGTCACATCTCCGGCCGTCGACACGCTGAAACCGAACTCGGCACCGTCCTGGTCGTCCCCCGTCGAGGTCCAATCGGGCGTGGCGGAGGGGCCCGAGGGCGAGCCGAGGTAGAGGTAGGCCTTGCCGACGACGCCGTTCGTGTCGCCGAAGTAGGGCTCGCCGACCACGATGTCCTCGTAGCCGTCGTTGTTCACATCGCCCGCCGACGCGACGCTGAAGCCGAACTGCGCGAAGAACTGGCCGGAGCCCGTGGCGCTCCAGTTCGGGGTCTTCGAGAAGCCGTGGCGGGAGCCGAAGTAGACGTAGACCTTCCCGCATTCGATCCCCGGCCCGCTGAAATTCGGGGCGCCCACGATGAGGTCCGGATAACCGTCGCCGTTCACGTCCGCCGACGCGAGCGCCGCGCCGAACGTCGCGCCCGCGACATTCTCTCCGGACGAAGTCCAGGACGGATGGGATTTCAGCGGGGCGGAACCCAGGAGCAGGGCCGGGATCAGCAGGGCTTTCAGGGTCATGACGGTCTCCTTGAAACGAGGATCAGGGCCGTCAGCAGCGCCGCGCCGAGGGCGGCGCCGGAGGGCGCGCCCGCGCTGCCGCAGCCGCAAGGGTCGTTGCTGCCGGTGTCGGCCGTGCGGGGGCCGCTCGGCGTGGGGGTCGGCGTCGGCGTCGGAGTGGGCGTGGGGGTCGGGGCGGCGGCGGGGCTGAAGACCACGTCCACCCAGTAGTTGGAGGCCAGGTAGGTCTGGTTGGGGAAGGCGCTCGAAGGCCCGTAGACGAAGACCCCGTTCCCGCCCGAGGCGCCGTCAGCCGGGGCGTGGAGCGGCGCGCTGTCCCGGGCCGTGCCGAAGTAGTTCTGGTTGGCCGAGTAATGGCCCGCGGGACAGTAGTAGGAGGCCACGTAGACCGTGTTGGCCGTGACGGCGACGGGGCTGGCGAAGGTCATCTGCTGCCAGCCCGACGCCGTCTCGCCCGTGAAGGCGACATGAGCGAGATTGGCGCCCGTCGAGCTCCACAGGTTGCCGACGTGGGTGCCGGTGTTCGCCGCGCTCTTGTAGAAGCGGATCGCCGTGACGGTCCCGTCGACGTCGGAGCGGAACTTCACCCCGAGCTCGACCGCGCCGTTGTCGTTGACGTCCACGGTCGCCGGGACCGCCGACGCCGGCCAGAGCGTCACGGTCGACGACTGGGGCAGGAGCAGGAGCCCCGAAAGCAGCAGCATCGCCTTCATCGGTCACCTCCTTGACACGGCCCGCCGCAACTTGTATACTATGCAAGTGACTTGCATGTACTACAAGTAGGGGAAATTATGGCCGCAGCCGCCCGCGCGATCAAGGGAAATACCCACGCGTCGCTGCAGAAGGGGATCCGCATCCTCGAGCTGCTGGCCGAGCGCTCGCCGCAGGGCGTGAGCGAGATGGCGGGCGCGCTCGGGCTGGAGCTGAGCGGCCTGAGCCGGCTGTTGCAGAGCCTGGCGGAGGCGGGCTACGTGGTCCCGGGTCCGCGGCGCGGGCAATACCAGTCGAGCCCCAAGGTGCTGGGCCTGGCGCGGGGCTATGAGGCGCGCGACGGGCTCGTCCGCGAGGCGGGGCCGTTGCTCCGCGCGCTCGCCCTGAAGGCGCGCGCGACGGCGCACCTGGCCGTCGCGGTGCGGAGTCAGGCCATCGTCGTCGCCAAGGAGCCGAGTCCCGAGCAGATCCAGGTGGTCACCTGCGTCGGCCTGCCCATCGTGGCCCACGCGTCCGCGCTCGGGAAGGTCCTGCTGGCCGGCCTGCCCGAGGAGGAGCGGGAGGGCTTCCTGAAGGGGCCCCTGCCCCGCTTCACGGAGCACACCCTCACCGACCCGCGGAAGCTCCGCCGGGAGCTCGCGCGAATCCGCGAGCAGCGCTACGCGCTCGAATCCGAGGAAGAGCACCGCGGGGTCGGCTGCATCGGCGTTCCCGTCGTCGACCCGGCCGGGAACTGGATCGCGGCGGTCTCGGCGGCGGGCCCGATCCACGGGACGCCCTTCCGCCTCGACGCGTCGCACCTCAAGATGGTGCGCGAGACGGCCGCGGAGTTTTCCCGACGCGTCTAAGCGGCGTCACTTCCAGCGGGAGGCGGGTCGAAGGCTCTCGAGGTAACCGATGAGGGCCTCGATCTCCGGGGCGTTCAGGTCGAGCTTCGGCATCTGGACCTTGTAGTCCTGGAACTCCTTCCGGACCGCGGGGTCCCGAGAGAGCATGTCCGGAGGATCGGCCAGCCAGCGCCGCAGCCAGGCGCGGTCGCGCCGCTCGCGGACGTCGACGAGGTCCGGCCCGACCAGCTTTCCCTTCCCGACCGTGTGGCAGGCGAGGCAGCCGGCGCCTAGGAAGACCTTCTCGCCCGGCGAAATCGGCTCGAAGAGGCTGCGGACGTAGGCCGCCAGGTCCCAGCGGTCGTTCTCGGGGAGCGGCGCGAACGACGGCATGGGCGTCCCCGCCATGCCGAGCGTCAGCGTGCGGAAGATGTCCTCCAGGCGGCTGCCCGCCTTGAGGCCGAGATCCCCGCGCGTCAGGTCCGGGGGCGGCGCCGGCCGCTCCCAGGCGTCCCGCAGCTCCGGCGCGGCCGGGCCGTCGCCCTTCCCGCCCGCCCCGTGGCAGGCCGCGCAGTTCACCGCGACGCGGAACAGGGTCTTCCCACGCTCAGGGTCCGGAGCCTCCCGCGGGGCAGGAGCCGACCACGGCCGGCCTGGAGCTTTCGTCTGGAAATGCGGCGCCGAGAGCGACTTCACGTACGCGACCAGGGCCCAGCGGTCGCGCAGTTCCAGGTTGGGATTCCGGGGCATGCCGCCGAGCGGGACACCGACCGCGATGGTGCGGTAGAGGTCCTCGTCGAAGGGCATCTCGCCCGGCGCGGAGCTCTTCAGCATGAAGAGGCCGCGGGTGAAGTCGCGCGGGTGCAGCCCCTGCCGCTGGGCGACGGGCCCATCCCCCTTCCCCTCCGCGCCGTGGCAGGGAAAGCAGTTCCAGCCGTAGAGCCGCTCGCCGAGGTCCACGAGGTCCTGGGATGCCGTCGGCGCCGGCGGGACGGGCTCGGTGCTCCAGGCCGGAGGGCGCCCGTAGCGCAATTCCGCTGGGGACGGAGCTGCTTCCCCGGGGGCCGGCGGGGCTTCGTGGCAGCCCAGCAGCAGTCCCAAGAGCAGCAGCGTCCCCCGGTGGATCATGAGTCAGTCTGATACCACATCGGGGGACGCCGACGCAACCGGCGTGCCCGGGAATTACAGCTTGCCCGGAACCGGGATCTTCGCCTCCGGCGGCGGGGCGTTCAGCGCAAAATTCTCGGGGACCAGGCTCATGGGGGACTTCAGGAGCTCGTCCCAGACGATCGCCTTCCCCGTATAGGCGGCCTCGCGGCCCATGATGGCCGTCAGCGTGCTGTGGGCCACCTGCTCCGCTTCGTTCAGCACGTTGCCGCTCCGGATGCTCGCGATCAGATCCGCATGCTCCTGCACGTAGGGATTGATGCCGCCCTTGGCGGAAAACCAGGGATCTCCCTGCGCCGGCCTCAGGACGCTGTGGCAGTCGCTCCGACCCTTGGTGCCGACGACCGCCTCGCTGACGTTATTGGCCGTGTTGTTCCAGTGGCGGCACATCGACATGACGTGAACGTCGTCCGGATATTCGAAGTCCACGGCGAAATGGTCGTAGATCACTCCGAAGCGCTCTTCGGTCCGCTGGGTCCGCCCGCCCACCGCCGTCGCGCGGAGGGGATGTCCCTTCAGCACCCAGTTCATCACATCGAGGTTGTGGATGTGCTGCTCGACGATGTGGTCGCCGGAGAGCCATGGATAATAGACCCAGTTCCGGAGCTGGTACTCCATCTCGCTCTGTCCCGGCTTTCGGGCATTGAAGAACGCGCCGCCGCCGTTCCAGTAGGCGCGGCCCGCGACGATGTCGCCGATGGCGCCGTCGTGGATTCTGGCGATCGTCTCGATGTAGCTTTTCTGGTGGCGGCGCTGGGTCCCCGTCACGACGGCGAGCTTCTTCGCCTTCGCGATCTTGCCGTATTCGAGGACCGTGCGGACCCCCGTCGGATCGACCGCGACCGGTTTCTCGAAGAAAATGTGTTTTCCCGCCTCCACGGCCGCCTTGAAGTGCAGGGGTCGGAAGCCCGGCGGCGTCGCCAGGATCACCATGTCGACGCCGCTTTCGAGCACCCTCTGGTAGGCGTTGACGCCGCTGAAGGCGTTGCCGTCGTCGACCTTGTAGCCCTCCCTCGTCGAGAGCTGACGCCGGCTTGCCTCCAGACGCTCCGGGAAGAGGTCGCCCATTGCCACCAGGCGGACGTTCCTGGAAGATTCGAGGCAGTTCTCCGCGGCGCCCGTGCCCCGGCCGCCGCAGCCGATCAGTCCCACCGAAATGGTCTGTTCCTGGCCCGAGGCGTGAACGAGGGGCGCCCCCGCCAGGAGCGCCGCCGTCGACGAAACGAAGTCGCGCCGCGAAATCGTGCTCATGGAAGACCCTCCTGGATCAGGGCGTCAGAACGGCCTTGATGAGCGACCCGTCGTGCATGCCGTCGAAGGACGGCTGCCAGTCCTCCAGCGACGACACGCGGCTCAGGTAGGGACGCGGGTCCAGCTGGCCCGTCCCCATCATGGCGAGCACGCGCTCCCAGACGGCCCAGGTGTGGCTGAAGCTCCCCTGCAGCGTGACCGCCTTCTTCACCAGCGGGTCCATCGAGAAGTTCATGGGCTGGGGACCCCAGCCGACCTTCGTGATCTGGCCCGCGGGCCGCACCCAGTCGAGCGCCGACTTGAGCGACTGCGACGCGCCCGTCGAATCGATGATGACGTCCGCGCCAAGGCCGTCGCCCAGCTCGGCGATCAGCTTCCCCGCGTCCTGGGTCTGGACGTCGACCGCGTGGGTCGCTCCGGCCTTGAGGCCGATCTCCATCCGCGCCTTGTCCCGGCCGATGCCCACCAGGATCACGCGGCCCGCGCCCGAGAGGCGCGCCATCGTGGCGCAGAGCAGGCCGATCGGACCGGGGCCGATGACCACGACGACGTCGCCGGGCCGGATGTGCGCGTTGACGATGGTGCACTGGTAGGCGACGCAGCAGGGCTCCGTCATCGCCGCGACCTCGAAGGGCACGTTCTTCGGGATGCGGTGCAGCGTGCGCGTCGGAACCTTGACGTACTGCGCCATGGCGCCGTGGAGGTCGTAGCCGAAGCCGCGACGCTCGGGGTCGAGGTTGTACATCCCCCGCCGCGACATCGGCGAGTCCGTGTCGATGTGGGCCGCGGTCTCGCTCGCGACGCGGTCCCCTTCCTTCCAGCCCTTCACGCCCTTCCCGACCGCGGCGATCTCGCCGCAGAACTCGTGGCCGAGGATGACCGGCACCTTGACGGTCCAGGACTGCGTGTTGTGGTACTGGTGGACGTCGCTGCCGCAGACGCCCACGCCGCGCACGCGCAGCAGGACCTCGTTCTCGCCGATCTCGGGCACCGGCATGTCGCGGAGCTCGACGGCCCCCTTCTTCATCTCGTACTGGACGACGGCGCTCATCGTGGGCATGGCATTCTCCTCAGGAAGTAGGACCTTCGCGGACCGGCGCGGCCAGCACGCCGGTCGGGAATTGTTCGAGTTCCAGGACCGTCCCGCTGAACGGGGCGGCCTTGTCGGACGCCAGGAAGAGGCAGACGTCGGCCACCTCCGACGGCTTGAGGGGCCGCCC
>Ga0310812_10000024_pt1 | contig 79926 bp, 67 predicted proteins | sample NN3metagenome_FD_205747 | JGI IMG/M metagenome (GOLD analysis project Ga0310812, IMG submission 205747) | Soil microbial communities from experimental microcosm in Duke University, North Carolina, United States - NN3 | ecosystem: Engineered > Artificial ecosystem > Soil microcosm > Unclassified...
CGCGCGCGGCAAGGACGGCTTCCGCCTCTCGCTCTTCGGGTTCGACCCCGACGGCGACTGGTTCCGCCTCACCCGCGAGATGTCCGGCCGCCGCATCAGCGTGGCGATCCCGGAGGAGTGCCTCCTGGTCGAGAAGTCCACGGGCGCCGTGAACCACTCCGGCGGCGAGCGCTTCAGCGCCAAGAGCGAGCTCTACGACACGCTCCTGCGCTGGCTGAACGCCGGCGCCCCCAAGGATGCGGCCGACGTGGCCAAGCCCGTCTCCCTGGAGTTCTTCCCGCCCAAGCTCGTGCTCGAAGGCGAAGGCTCCCGGCAGCGCATGACGGTGCGCGCCAAGTACTCGGACGGGACGGACCGCGACGTCACGTCGCTGGCGCGCTACATGACGAGCAACGACGTGTCGGCCAAGATCGACGACGACGGCCTCGTGACGGCCGGCGCCCGCGGCGAGGCCTACGTCTTCGCGCGCTTCGCGACCTTCACGGTGGGCTCGCAGGCGATCGTCATCCCCAAGGGCGTGAAGTACGAATGGACGAACGTCGCCGAGAAGAACTACATCGACACCCTGGTCTTCAACAAGCTGAAGAACCTGCGCATGCTCCCCAGCGAACTCTGCAGCGACGAAACGTTCCTGCGCCGCGCTTTCCTGGACGTCATCGGCGTCCTCCCCGCCCGGGAGGACTACGACAAGTTCATGGGCGACGCGTCGGCCGAGAAGCGCGAGAAGCTGATCGACGACCTCCTGAGCCGCAAGGAATTCTCCGAGCTCTGGGTCATGAAGTGGGCGGAGCTGCTGCAGATCCGCACGGACGACAACCGCCAGGTGAGCTACAAGACCGCGCTGGGCTACTTCAATTGGCTGCAGTCGCGGGTCGAGGACAACGTCCCCTTCAACGTGATGATCCAGGAGCTGCTCAGCGCGAGCGGCGGCACCTTCACCGAGCCCCCGACGACCTACTACCAGATCGAGCGCGATACGCTCAAGCTCACCGAGAACACCGCCCAGATCTTCATGGGCATGCGCATCCAGTGCGCGCAGTGCCACAACCATCCGTTCGACCGCTGGACGATGGACGACTACTACAGCTTCGCCGCGTTCTTCAGCCAGATCGGCCGCAAGAACTCCGAGGATCCGCGCGAGCGGATCGTCTTCGACCGCGCCGAAGGCGACGTGAAGCACCCCGTCGGTGGCCGCACGATGGCACCGAAGTTCCTCGGAGGCGACGTGCCCGACGTGAAGGGCAAGGACCGGCGCCACGTCCTCGCCGAGTGGATCGCGTCGCCCGAGAACCCCTACTTCGCGCGCAATCTCGCCAACATCGTCTGGGCCCACTTCTTCGGCAAGGGCATCATCGACCCCGTCGACGACGTGCGGGTTTCCAACCCGGCCTCGAACCCGGAGCTCCTGGAGGCTCTCGCCAAGAAGTTCACCTCGTACAAGTACGACTTCAAGAAGTTGGTCCGCGACATCTGCACGTCGCGCAGCTACCAGCTGGCGACGAAGTCGAACGCCACCAACGAGAGCGACACCCGGAACTTCGCCAAGGGGCCCATCCGCCGCATCCGCGCGGAGGTGCTGCTCGACATCATCTCCGAGGTGACGGACACGCCCAACAAGTTCAAGGGGCTCCCCCTGGGCGCCCGCGCGGTCCAGATCGCCGACGGCAAGACGAGCAACTACTTCCTCACGACCTTCGGCCGCGCCACGCGCGAGACGGTGTGCTCCTGCGAGGTGAAGATGGAGCCGAACCTCTCGCAGGCGCTGCACCTGCTCAACGGCGACACCGTCAACACCCGCATCGTGCAGGGCGCGCTGGTGAAGAAGCTCCTCGACGGCGGCAAGAAGAGCCCCGAGGTGCTCGACGAGCTTTACATCCGCTGCCTGGGCCGCAAGCCCAACGAGACGGAGCTGAAGAAGCTGCTGCCCATGATCGAGGCGACGGACAAGAAGGCGGCCCAGCTGAACCTGGAGGACGTCTTCTGGGCCCTCCTCAACGCCAACGAGTTCATCTTCAACCACTAGAGAGAGAAGCATCTTGAAACACCAAGACACGGAGACACAAAGGAAGATTCCTGGCCTGCTCCTCAAGACAGGTCTTCCTTTGTGTCTCAGTGTCTTGGTGTTGAGTGCTCCTCTTCGGGCGCAGGAGGCGGCGACCACCTACAGCGAGCACGTGCTGCCGATCCTTCAGAACCACTGCCTCGGCTGCCACAACGCCGACAAGAAGAAGGGCGACCTTGATCTCTCGAGCTACGCCGCATCCCTGGCGGGCGGCGGCTCGGGCGAGGTAGTCGCGGCGGGCGACTCGGGCGCGAGTTCCCTCTACAAGGTCGTCGCCCACCTCGCCGATCCCAAGATGCCCCCCAAGAAGGCGAAGATCTCGGACGCCGAGATCGCCGTCCTCAAGAAGTGGATCGACGGCGGCCTCATTGATGCGCCCGGCGGCAAGGCCAAGAAGAGCAAGGGTCCGAAGGTCGACCTCGAGCTCAAGGTTTCGGCGGCAGGCAAGCCGGCCGGCCCGGCCGCGATGCCCGAGGACCTCCTGCTGGAGCCCGAGCTCCGGACCACGAAAGCCGAGAGCCTCGTCGCCTTGGCGACGAGCCCCTGGGCGCCGGTCGCCGCCGTCGGTGGCCAGCACCAGGTGCTGCTCTACAACACCGACACCCTCGAGCTCGCAGGCATCCTGCCCTTCCCCGAGACCCGGCCGACGATCCTGCGCTTCAGCCGCAGCGGCGCGCTGCTGCTGGCGGGCGGCGGCCGCGGCGCGAAGCTGGGCCGCGTGGTCCTCTGGGACGTGAAGAGCGGCGACCGCGTCGGCGAGATCGGAGAGGAGTTCGACCAGGTGCTGGCGGCCGACCTCAGCCCCGACCAGTCGCACGTCGCGCTGGGCGGCCCCGGCAAGCTGATCAAGATCTACTCGACCAAGGACGGCGAGCTGCAGCACTCCATCAAGAAGCACACCGACTGGGTCACCGCGATGGAGTTCAGCCCGGACGGGGCCCTCCTGGCCACGGGCGACCGCGGCGGCGGCCTGCACCTGTGGGAGGCGCGCACCGGCCGGATCTACCACACCCTGACGGGCCACAAGGGCGCCATCACGGACGTGAGCTGGCGCGCCGACTCCAAGCTCGTCGCGTCCTCGAGCGAGGACGGCCAGGTGATCCTCTGGGAGACGGCGGGCGGCACCAAGGTCAAGGCCTGGGGCGCGCACCCCGCGACCGCGTCCGTGAAGTACGCGATGGACGGCCGCCTCGTCACCTGCGGCCGCGACATGAGCGTCCGCACCTGGGACGGCGAGGGCAAGAAGCTCAAGGACGTCGACACCTTCACCGACCTGGCGCTGCGCGCGGTCTTCACCCACGACGGCGCGCGCGTCATCGCGGGCGACTGGACGGGCGAGATCCGCGTCTGGTCGGCCGCCGATGCCAAGCGCGCGGGCCAGCTGAGCACGAACCCGCCCACGCTGGCGGAGCAGACGGCCGGCGCCGCCAAGGCGCTTGAAGAAGCTCAGGCCGCCATGGCGAAGATTGGCCCCGCCCAGCAGACCGCGGCCGAGGCCGCCGAGAAGGCCGCGACGGCCCTCAAGGGCCTCGACCAGAAGGTCGCCGACGCGGCCGCGCGGGTCCAGGAGGCGGAAACGCAGGTCGCGGCCAAGTCCCAGGAGCTGAAGGAGGCCGAAGCGATGCTCGCGGCCCGCCAGAACGACGCGGCCGAGAAGGTCAAGGTCCATAAGGCGGCCGCCGCGGCGCTCCAGAAGGCCAAGGACGCGAAGGAGCCCGAGGACGCGATCGCCAAGCTGTCGGAAACGGCCGCCAAGGCCAAGACCGAGGCCGACGAGGCTTCCGGGGCCATGGGCCCCGCCCAGAAGGCCCTGGCGGACGCGCAGGAGGCCAAGGCGGCGGCCGTGGCCGCCCAGGCCGAGGCCAAGAAGGCGAACCTGGCCCAGCAGGCGCAGGCGGCGGAGCTCAAGAAGCAGGCCGAGAGCAGCTCGCAGGCCGCCGCCCAGGCGAAGCAGGCTCTCGACGCGGCCAAGGCCCAGGCCGCTGCGGCGCAGCGCCGCGTGGCCCTCCTGAAGGCCGCGCAATTCAACGTCCAGGTTTGGGCCGCCAAGAAGGAGTTGGCAAAGGTCCAGGCCGAGCTGGACGCGCTGGCCGGTAAAGGCGAGGACGCCCGCCGCGCCGCCGCGGACGCAGAGACCAAGGCCAGGGCCGCCGAACAGGCCGTGCCGGTCGCCCAGGGCGCCATCAAGAAGGCCCAGGAGGCCCTGGCGCAGGCCAAGGCCGCCCCCGCCAAGGCGGAGGCTGCCCTTGAGGCCGCCCGCAAGGTACAAGCGGAGCGCGAGGCCCGGGTCGCGGGCGCCCAGAAGGTCGCCGAGCAGCAGGCCGAGGAGGCCAAGAAGGCCCCCGACGACGCCACCGCCGCCGAGGCCGCCAAGAAGGCCAAGGAGACCCTGGACCTCGTCCAGAAGAGCGTCGCCGAAGCCAAGGCGGCCGTAACCGCCCGCCAGGCGGACCTGGAGAAGGCCAGGGCGGGCATCCCCGCGGCCGAGAAGGCGATCGTCGACGCCAAGGCCGCCGCCGAGCAGGCCGCGAAGAAGGTCGTCGAGCTGCGCGCCGCCGCCAAGGCGGCCGCCGAGAAGATCGGCCCAGAGCAGGCCGGCGCGGAGGCATTCCGCCCGAAGGTCGAGGCCGCCAAGGCCAAGGTTGAGGCCCTGAAGGCCGAATACCTGAAGCTCAAACCTCTCTAGTTGTACTTTCCGTAAAACCAGCAGCCACGGGAATATCGGGCGGGGTCCCGTGTCCTACCTCCGTAGGTAAAATCGGGGCGCGGCGTTGTAAATGCGGTTCGGGAACGTATGATAGTACGGTAACCGAACTATCGGGTTACCGTAGAACATGATCAACGCCGAAAAGCTCGACCTCCTCCTCCACCGCTTCCTCTCGGGCTTCTTCGCGATCCCCGCCCGGCAGCCCGCCTCGGGCGCCATCACCTTCGCCCAGATGCGGGTGCTCTGGACCCTGGACAACAACGGCGACACCGCGACGCCCGGCGAGGTCGCCGAGCGGCTCGGCATCACCTCGTCGACGGCCACCGGCCTCGTTGAGCGCCTGGCCGAGGGCGGCTACATCCAGCGCAGCCACTCCAAGGAGGACCGGCGCCAGGTGCTGCTGCGCCTCCGGCCCAAGGGCCGCCGCATGATGGCGGGCTTCCGGAAGCTGCGCCAGTCGCGCCTCCGGAAGCTCATGACCCAGCTCGGCCGCGGCGATGTGGACCGTATGACCGACGCCCTCGAGACCCTCAACGAAATCGTGACGCGCTGGAAAGGATCCCGATGACTCGGCGACAGGATAATAGGATGGGTAAGGTCCCCGCCGTTCTGATCCTCTGCGCGCTCTTCGGCTGCGCGGACATCCGCGAGGCCCGCCGGGCCCAGGACCCCAACCAGCGCCGCCCCGGGGAGCGCACCGTCAGCGCCGAGGAGGCCGGGCTCCTTCCCGGCACGCTCCTGACGGTCGACCAGGGCGTCTCGATCGCCCTCAAGTACCACCCGAGCATCGCGGCCGGCCGGGCCCGCGTGGAGCAGGCGCAGGCCGTCCTCGAACAGGTCGCCTCCGGCTTCTACCCCCAGATCTCCGTCGGCGCCGACTACCGCTGGGAGCGCAACGGCGGCGCCGGGTCGACCGCGCGCGCGGGCCAGAAGATCGCCAACAGCGGCATCGTCCAGACCCACGGCGGCTCCGCCCAGGTGAGCCAGCTGCTCTTCGACTGGGGCAAGACGAGCGCCCAGAAGGACCAGGCCTACACGAACTTCGTCGCCGCCCAGGCCGACCTCTCCGCCACCGAGAACGACACCGTCTTCAACGCCCGGCAGGGCTTCTTCGACGTCCTCAAGCAGGAGGAGCTCGTCCGCGTCGGCGAGGAAACGGTGCGCGGCTTCGAGAAGCGCCTCGAGCAGGTGAAGGGCTTCGTCGAGGCCGGCACGCGGCAGAAGTACGATCTCACCAAAGCGCAGGTGGACCTGGGCGGTGCGCAACTCACGCTCGTGAAGGCCCGCACGGCCCTCACGGTCGCGCGCGCCACGCTGAACACCTCGCTCGGGCTCGCGTCCGACCCGGCCTACACGCTCGACCGCCAGGGCCCGCCGGGGACCTGGACGATGGCCTTCGACGACGCCGTCGCGTCCGCCCGGGCCTACCACCCGCGGCTCCAGGGCCTGATCCTGCGCGAGAACGCCGCCCGCTTCGCCATCGACGCCGCCATCGCCGACTTCTACCCCGCGCTCTCGCTCAACGCGTCCTTCTCCTGGTCAGGCAGCATGCTGCCGATGAACTACTTCGCGTTCCTCGGGCCGGCCCTCAACTGGGTCGTCTTCAGCGGCTGGGACAAGACCGGCCAGCTGCACGGCGCCGTCGCCTCGCTGCGCGAGGCCTACGCCAACCGCGCCCAGGAGGAGCAGCTGATCTTCCTCGACCTGCGCGGGGCCTACGCCACCCTGGAGGACAACCGCGAGAGCCTGAAGATCGCGAGCCTGACCGTCAAGCAGGCCGAGGAGACGCTGGACCTGGTCACCGGCCGCTTCCAGGTCCAAAAGGCCTCGTCGGTCGATCTGACGGACGCCCAGGTGCAGCTGGCGAACGCCCGCGCCGCCGAGATCCAGGCCCGCTACGACTTCGAAATTTCGATCGCCGCCATCCAACGGTCCATCGGAGGCACCCGCAAGCCATGAAGAAACTCATCGTGATCGTCCTCCTCCTGGCCGCCGCCGGCGGGGCCGGCTGGTGGTTCTGGGCCCGCGGCTCCGACGCCCCCGTCAAGTACCGCGTCGCCAAGATCGAGCGCGGGGACATCAAGGTCACCGTGAACGCCACCGGCACCGTGCAGCCCTACCTCCTCGTGCAGGTCGGCACCCAGGTGACCGGCACCATCCAGAAGCTGGTCGTCGACTTCAACTCCCAGGTCAAGAAGGGCGACGTGGTGGCCCAGATCGATCCCGCCCCCTTTCAGGCCAAGGTCGACCAGGACAAGGCCAATCTCACCAAGGCGCAGGCCGACGTGATCCGCGTGAAGGCCATGGCCGTTCAAGCGGAGAAGGAGCTCGGCCGCTCGCGCGAGCTGCAGAAGAAAGACCTGATTTCGGGCTCCGAACTCGACGCCGCGATCGCGACCTCCGAGTCGGCGGCGGCCCAGGTGAAGGTGGCGGAGGCGAGCGTCGCCCAGGCTCAGGCGACCCTGGAGAGTTCCCAGGTGAACCTGCGATACACGACCATCGTGTCGCCCATCGACGGCGTGGTGATCTCCCGCAGCGTCGACGTCGGCCAGACCGTCGCGGCGAGCTTGCAGGCCCCGACCATCTACGTCATCGCGGACGACATGAAGAAGGTCCAGATCCAGGCGAGCGTCGCCGAGGCCGACATCGGCCGCATCACGGAGAACATGGCCGTGTCCTTCACGGTGGATGCGCACAAGGACGAGCGCTTCCGCGGGAAGGTCTTCCAGATCCGCCTCTCCCCCACCACGGTGCAGAACGTCGTCACCTACACCGTGATGATCGACGCCGAGAACCCGGGCAACAAGCTGCTGCCCGGCATGACCGCCAACGTCACTTTCGACATCGCGCAGTACCGCGACATCCTGAAGATCCCGAACGCCGCGCTGCGCTTCACGCCGCCCGTCGACGTGACCGCCGCGGCGAAGCCCGTCGAGCCGGCGCCGGCCCCGGATCCCTCCACGCCCAAGTCCGGCGACCCCGGCCAGGGCAAGCCGTCGAGGGGCCAGAGGAAGAAGGAGCCGCAGAACCGCGTCTGGGTCACGAGCCCCGCGGGCCCGGTTGCCGTGCCGATCACGGCCGACGCCACCGACGGCAGCTGGACGCGCCTGGCCAAGGGCGAGCTCACGGAGGGCCAGGAAGTGATCATCGGCGTCATCATGGAGGGCGGCGACGCGGCCCCCACCACCAATCCGTTCGCCCCGCCCTTCCGCGGCGGTGGGGGCAGCGGCGGCCAGCGAGGCATGAGGTAATGGACGAACCCGTCATCCGGATCGAGAGCCTGAACAAGGTCTACCACGTGGGAGAGGTGGACCTCCACGTCCTCAAGGGGGTCTCGCTCCGCATCGAGCGCGGCGAGATGGTCGCGATCATGGGCGCCTCGGGCTCCGGAAAGACGACGCTGATGAACATCATCGGCTGCATGGACCGGCCGACCAACGGGACCTACTTCCTGGACGGCGAGGAGATCTCGCGGGTGGTGCCCGACCGCCTGGCCTACATCCGGAACAAGAAGTTCGGCTTCGTCTTCCAGAGCTTCAACCTGCTGGCCCGGACGACGGCGCTGGAGAACGTCGAGCTTCCCCTGCTCTACTGGAACAGCCTGCCCGGGCGGGAGCGCTCGGAGCGCGCGATGGCGTCGCTGACCCGCGTGGGGCTGGCGGAGCGGGTGAAGCACCATCCCAGCCAGCTCTCGGGCGGCCAGCAGCAGCGCGTCGCGATCGCCCGCGCGCTCGTCAACCGGCCGCAGATCCTGCTGGCCGACGAGCCCACGGGCAACCTCGACAGCAAGTCCGAGGCCGAGGTCATGGCCATCTTCCACGAGCTCCACAAGGCGGGCCTGACGGTGATCCTGGTGACGCACAACCAGGAGATCGCCGACCACGCCCAGCGGACGATCCGGATCCGGGACGGCCTGATCCAGGAGGGTGCCGCATGAACCCGCTCGCCTCGATCCTCCTGTCGGTCCGCGCGCTGGGGCGAAACAAGGTGCGCACCTGCCTGACGATGCTGGGCATCGTGATCGGCATCGCGAGCGTGATCGCGATGGTGGCGATCGGCCAGGGAGCCTCCAAGCGCATCGAGAGCCAGATCAACTCCATGGGCCGCAACCTCATGATGGTGCTGCCGGGCGCGATGTCGTCGGGCGGCTTCTCGATGGGCTCCGGGAGCGTGACGACGCTGACGCCGGAGGACGGCATCGCGATCCGGAAGGAAGTCCCGGCGGTCGAGTCGATGACCCCGGTCGTGCGGGCCCGCGGCCTGCAGCTGGTCTACGGCAGCTTCAACTGGGCGCCCAGCCAGATCATGGGCTGCAGCCCGGCCTTCGTGGAGGTGCGGGACTGGACGACGGAGGAAGGCGGCTTCTTCTCGGACGGCGACGTCGTCTCGGCCTCGAAGGTCTGCGTGCTGGGCAAGACGGTGGCGGAGAACCTGTTCCAGGGCGCGGACGCCGTCGGGCAGGTGATCCGGGTGAAAAACATGCCCTTCAAGGTCGTGGGCGTGCTGCAGCGCAAGGGCACGAGCGCGATGGGCCAGGACCAGGACGACCTGATGGTCTGCCCCTGGACCACGGTGAAGATGGTGCTGCAGGGCTCCGCGTTCCACAACATCGACTACCTGCTGGTGTCGGCGAACAGCTCGGGCGAGGTGACCGAGGCCGTGACGGAGATCACGAGCCTGCTGCGTCAGCGGCACAAGATCCGGGAGGGCGAACTGGCGGACTTCCGGATCATGCTGATGAGCGAGATGATGTCGACCGCGAGCGAGACGACGAAGACGATGACGCTGCTCCTCACGGTGGTGGCGGCGATCTCGATGGTGGTCGGCGGGATCGGGATCATGAACATCATGCTGGTCTCGGTCGTGGAACGCACGCGCGAGATCGGCCTGCGCCTGGCGGTGGGGGCGCGGCAGCAGGACATCCTGGTCCAGTTCCTGATGGAGGCGGTGGTGCTGGCGATCTTCGCGGGCCTCATCGGCATGGCGGTCGGGGTCGGCTCCGCGCTCCTGATCCCCAAGCTGCTCGGCTGGCAGACGGTGATCACGCCGAGCGCCATCGGCGCCTCGCTGGTGTTCTCCTGCGCGGTGGGCGTCTTCTTCGGCTTCTACCCGGCGCTGCGCGCCTCGCGTCTCGACCCCATCGAGGCGCTGAGGTACGAGTAGCCGACGCTACGGCCCCACGATTCCCGAATCGCCCAGGAACGAGGATGCCCGGCCGCCGGGCGTCAGCACTCCCGAGATGTTGACCTGCGACTGAACGATATCCGCCCGCGCCGAGTATAAATGCGCGATCGTGGCACTATCCTGCCGGGCAAGGTAGAGAACGCGCGACGCGTCCGCGGACCAGCTGTACATGTTCAGGTACCCGTTAGCGACATAAGGGCCGGAGACTTTGACCCGGCCGGTCCCGTCCGGCAACGCAGCGTAGAGTTCGTTCACCGTATCGACATCCTGGTCGGCGGCGTAGACCAGACGCGAGCCGTCCGGCGCCCAGGCATAGCTGTCCACATTGCCGTCGGCGACGAGCGGACCCGATACCTTGACGTTGCCCGTGCCGTCCGCCCGGCTCGTGTACAGTTCCGTCACCGTGGCCGTGCTCTGCCTCGCAAGATAGGCGATGCGGGAGCCGTCCGCCGACCACGAGAAGGGCCAGAAGAGACTCCCGTTCGCGACGAGCGGACCCGACAACTTCGTAACCGCTGAAGCGTCAGGTCGCCCGGCATAGAGCTCCACAACCCCGACGACGTCCCGTTCGCCTGAGAAGGCCAGTTGGGTGCTGTCGGGCGACCATTCGAGCGGCCAGTAGGCGCGTCCTCCCGCCACCATGCCCGTCGAGACTCGCAGGCGCCCTGTGCCGTCCGGGCGGCAGACATACGCGTCCCATAGACCGGCCCGGTCCTCGTCGGCGAGATAGCCGACGAACGAGCTGTCCGGGGCCCAAGCGAGGAACATGATCAGGTTCAGGGTAAATCGGGGCCCGCTGATCTGGACCAGTCCGCTGCCGTCGGGAAATGCCGTGAACAACTCTTCCTCGGACGGGCCGATCGGGGCTGAGAACCCGACCCTCGTCGAGTCGGGCGCCCATTCAAAGAATGAAGCTTCCTTCGTGATCGGAAGCGCCATGGAGACTCGCGCCAGGCCGCTTCCGTCTACCCCGCACGAGTAGATCTCCACGCCGGAGCCCGCGGGCATTCCTTTGAACGCGACGCGCGAACTGTCCGGGGCCCACTTCAAGGGGGGGCCGCTGCCCCCGCTCTGCGCGGTAAGGCTGCCGGACACCTTCACGTTGACGCTCGACCCCGTCCTCGTGGACACCCGGAACGAGAAGAATGTCGTCGGATCGGTGGCGATGTAGGCCACGCGAGAGCTATCGGGGGACCATCGGAAGAACTGGTGAACCAGCTCCGGTCCCGAAATCTTTACGGAGGCCCCGCCCCCGACCGGAACCACGTACAGTTCCCACGTCGACGAGGGTGACAGATCCTGGAGCCTTCGATACACCACCCAAGAAAGGTCCGGCGAATAGGCGAAGTTCGAGACCCAACCGCCAGGAAGGACCGGGATCGACAGCTGGACTTCCCCGCTGCCGTCCAGGTTGCAGGAGAACAGCTCCCATCGGTCGACGGCATTGCGCTCCTTCAGGAAGACCACCCGCGGGTTGGCCGCATAGCGGACGCGCACCAGATTGGAGACCGGCCCGGGGACGCCCGAGCCGTCCAGCGCCCGGATCCGGAAGAAGTACACCGTCCCGGAGGTCAATCCGCCGACCGTCGCCGTCTGGATCGTGCCCGGGGCGGCGGGCGATGGCGCGACGGCGGTGATGGTGCGGGGCCAGTTGTCGGCGGACGGCCCAAAGGTGGCGTAGCGCAGCTCGTACGCGCTGATCTGTCCCGAGGGATCCGTCGCCGCCGGAGCGGTCCACTGGAGCGTCGCGCTGGTCGGGGTGACGGACGTGGCCGTCAGGCCGAGGATCGTCCCGGCCAGGGACTTCGCGATCGAGAGTGCTGCCGGAAGGCCGAAGTCAACCGGGCCGTAACAGCCGCCGAAAATCCCCAGAGCCCCTGTCAGAAGGACGAGCGCGCCGAGGCGCACGAAGCCGGGCGTCATCGACGCCAAGGTACCATAGGAGAGTCCGAGTTCAAAATATAGTTCTCGGCGCGGGCCCTACCCGGTCACGCGCTTGCGCGCGCTCTGGTCCGGCGCCTTGGCGCGGCCGTCGATGATGCCGGCGGCCCCGTAGAGGTCGCGGATCATCTCGCGGAACTCCTCGCCCGGATTGGCGAAGAGGAAGCCCGCGACGGCGCAGCCCGGGAACTTCCGGGTCTCCTGCACGTTGCGGACGGTGGATACGATCTCGTGGACCTTCCCCGTGGGCCGATGGACGATGCGGGCCATCAGGAGGTCGCCCATGGCGCAGCGGCGCCCCACGACGGCGCGGAGGCCTTCGCCCGAGATGTCGAGCCATTGGCGGGACAGGTTGCCGAAAACCACGCCGCGCCAGCCGGGAAGCCGGAGGCTGAGGTCGAGATGGGCCGTGGGCACGAAACGAGGCAGGGCGCGACAGATGCGGACGTCCGCCCCGCGCGGCTTCTTGGCCGAGCCCACCCAGGCGCCGCCGTCCAGGCACGGCGCGCAGCAGACCCGGCCGGAGACGACGCTCGCCCGGCCTTCCTGGAAGTCGAGCAGCGGGATCTGGCTCCCGCAGTACTCGCAGTTGCCGGCCGCCTTCCCTTTCCCACCCTGCTTCATACCCGAAGTATACATACAAATGCATCAACAATGGGTGCTAAACAAAAAAAATAGTTTAGTCCGCAGGGCGGGTAGACTTCCCATGATGGACGCCGCGCCGAAACGTCACGCGTGGAGCGCCTGGACGATCCTGGGCTCGCTCCTGGTGGCCGCCATGGCGATCACGTTCCTGCCCCTCTTCCCGTGCAACTACTGCGACCGCTATCGGCAGGAGATCTACGACTGGCTCGACGAGCCGCGCACCCAGACCTATCAGAAGCAACACCCCGAAGCGGTTGTCCAGGCCAAGGCGGATCTCCGGGCCATCGACGAGCGCTGCAAGGCCTGCTTCCACGGAAAAATCAAGCTCTGGGATTCGCTCTTCGCCCGGCAGTAGCGCGGCGGATCGACGTCGTCACCTAGTTCCCACTCCAAGCCCTCCGGCTGCTATACTGTCCCGCTCTTATGAGTGTCGTACCCCCGCCGGCCCGCGAGCAATCCGCCTGGAGGCTCGTCGCCCGCCTCATGGGCCTCGCCTGGCGCTTCCGCGGCGACTTCCTCCTCTCGCTCGGCCTCAGCGTCGCCGTCCTCGCGCTCGGCCTCGCCGGCCTCCAGCTCCTGGGTGTCGTCATCGACGTCATCCGCCACGCCCTCGACCCCGCCGGCCGCCCCCCGGCCTACCCCTTCGGCTGGACGCCCCCCGCCGACTGGTCGGCGCTTCGCATCGTCACCGTTCTCTCGCTGGGCATCATCGTCCAGGCCGTCACGAGCGCGGGCCTCGCCTACGCCTACAGCACCGTCACGGCCCGCCTCACCCAGGGCCGGATCGTCCCCCACCTGCGCGAGCAGCTCTACTCGACCCTGCAGCACCTGAGCTTCGGCTTCTTCGACCAGCACGGCTCGAACTCGATCTTCAACCGCGTCACCGGCGATGCCCAGAACACCCGCCTCTTCGTCGATGGCGTCATCCTCCAGGGCATCACCACCCTCCTCACCCTGGCCGCCTACGCCGTCTTCATGGGCCGCATCCACGCCGGCCTGACCCTCGCCTGCCTCAGCGTCGCGGTCCCGCTGGCCCTGCTGACCAACACCTACTCCGCGCGGCTCCGGCCCCAGTACCTCCGCAACCGCGAGCTTTCGGACTCCATGGTCCTCCTCTTCACCGAGAGCGTGCGCGGCATGCAGACCGTCAAGGGCTTCGCGGCCGAGCCCCAGCAGGTCCGGCGCTTCGAGGCCGCCAACGACCAGGTCTCCGGCCAGCAGCGCCGCATCTTCCGCGACCTCTCGATCTTCACGCCGCTCACCCAGATCCTCTCCCAGTCGAGCCTGGTGGTCCTCTTCGCCTACGGCGGCTGGCTCTACCTCCACGGCCGCATCCCGCTCGGCGGCGGCCTTGTCGTCTTCGCCGGCCTCCTCCAGCAGTTCACCGCCCAGGTCGCCAACCTCTCGACCATCACCAACTCCGTCCAGCAGAGCCTCGCCGCCGCCCGCCGCGTCTTCGAGGTCCTGGACGCTCCCGTCGACGTCCGCAGCAAGCCCGGCGCAAAGGTCGGTGGCCGCCTCGCCGGCCGCATTGTCTTCGAGGACGTCGCCTTCGGCTACTCGCCCGACAAGCTCGTCCTGGAGAACCTATCCTTCGAGGCCCGGCCGGGCCAGGTCATCGGCATCTTCGGGCTGACCGGCGCGGGCAAGACCACGCTGCTCAGCCTCATCCCGCGCTTCTACGACCCGCGCCGCGGCCGCATCCTTGCCGACGACACGGACCTGCGCGACCTCGAGCTCCACGGCTACCGCCGCCAGGTCGGCATCGTGCCCCAGGACACCTTCCTGTTCTCGAACACCATCGCGGCCAACATCGCCTTCGGCCACCCGGGCGCCACCATGGACGAGATCCAGGAGGCCGCGCGCCTCGCCTCCGCCAACGAGTTCATCTCGGCGCTGCCGAACGGCTACGACACGGTCCTGGGCGAGTTCGGCGTCGACCTCTCGGGCGGCCAGCGGCAGCGCCTGGCGCTCGCCCGCGCCCTGCTGCTCCAGCCCTCCATCCTGATCCTCGACGACCCGACCGCGTCCGTGGATCCGAAGACCGAGAACGAGATCGTGGCGGCGCTGGGCCGCGCCTCCGCCGGACGCACGACCTTCGTGGTCTCCGGCCGCGTCAGCCTCCTGCGCCGCGCGGACCGCATCCTGGTCCTGGAGAACGGCCGCCTGAGCCGCTCCGGCTCCCACGACGACCTGGTCCATCTGCCCGGGCCCTACCGCGAGACCGCGCTGCTCCAGATCATGGACCTGGCGGAGGTCCGCGCATGAGCGCCCCCGTCGACCAGAAGGCGGCCGCGCCGGCGCCTACGCGGCGCCGCTCCCCCTTCGGCGCCATCACGTTCTACCGCGACGAGGAGCGGGAGCGGGACCAGGCGCCGCTGGAGTTCGGGCTGATCCGGCGCATCGCCGCCTACACCCGGCCCTACGCCTGGAAACGCAATGCGCTCTTCGTCCTGACCTTCCTGCGCGGGCTTCAGCTCCCCCTGCTGGCCTGGATGATCGGCCGGACCCTGAGCGGGCCGATCGCCGACCGCGACGCCCGCGGCATCGCGATCCACGCGGCGGGGTACTTCGGCCTGGCCCTCTTCATGGTCGTCACGCTGCACTTCCGCTACCGCTACGCGCTGGAGCTCGGCGAGGCCGTCGCGCACGACATGCGCGCGGACCTCTTCAAGAAGCTGACGACGCTGCCGATGTCCTTCTTCACCCGCACGAAGTTCGGACGCCTCATCAGCCGCCTGACCTCGGACATCGACAGCATCCGCCTGGGCGTGCAGGACGTGGCCTACGTCATGATCGTCCAGGGCATGCAGATGGCCGTCTCGGCGGCGCTGATGCTCTACTACGACTGGATCCTCTTCTCCCTGATGCTCGTCCTGGCGCCGCTCGTCTGGGTGGTGAACCGCCGCTACCGCCGCGAGATGAGCCGGCGCGTGCGGAAGGTCCAGGAGTCCTGGAGCAAGCTCACGTCGACGCTCTCCGAGTCGGTCAGCGGCGTCCGCGTGACGCAGGCCTTCGTCCGGCAGGAGATCAATCTGAGCTTCTTCCGGGACCTCATCGGCGAGCACAGCCAGAACAACCTGGGCGTGGCGCAGACCTCGGCGGTCTACGTCCCGCTGCTGCAGCTCAAGAGCCAGCTCTTCCTGGGCGCCATGGCGCTGCTGGGCGGCTACGGCACGCTGCGCGGCGAAGGCTGGCTCCACATGCCGGTGGCGGACGTGGTCATGTTCTTCTTCCTGGCGAACCTCTTCTTCGAGCCCGTGCAGGCGATCGGCAACCAGCTCAACCAGGCGCTGACCGCGATGGCGGGCGCGGAGCGCTACTTCCGCCTGCTCGACGAGAAGCCCGACTGGACCGACGCTCCCGAGGCGCAGCCCCTGGGCGACCTGAAGGGCGGCGTGACGTTCGAGGGCATCGACTTCGAATACCAGCCCGGCCGACCCGTGCTCTCGGAGATCTCGTTCGACGTGCGGCCCGGCCAGACGGTGGCGCTCGTGGGCCACACCGGGAGCGGCAAGTCCACCATCGTGGGCCTGCTGCAGAAACTCTACCTCCCCGTCCGGGGAACGATCCGGGTGGACGGGACGGACCTCCACCGCATCACCTGCGACTCGCTGCGCGCCCGCATGGGGAGCGTCCAGCAGAACAACTTCCTCTTCTCCGGCACGCTGCTGGACAACATCCGTTTCGCGCGGCCCGACGCCTCGGAAGCCGACGTGCGCGCGACCCTGAAGGCCCTGGACTGCCTGGACCTTTTCGAGGCGATGCCCGACGGCCTCTCGACGAAGGTGACGGAAGGGGGCGCGTCGCTGTCCTTCGGCCAGCGGCAGCTCGCCTGCTTTGCGCGGGCGATGCTGGCGGATCCGCGCATCGTGGTGCTCGACGAGGCCACGAGCGCGATCGACACGATGACGGAGTCGCGGCTGCAGCGCGCCCTCGAGGTGCTGCTCCGCGGCCGCACGGCCTTCGTGGTGGCGCACCGCCTCAGCACGATCCGGAAGGCGGACCTGGTGCTCGTGCTGGACCAGGGGAAGATCGTCGAACGCGGCACGCACGACGAGTTGCTGAAGCAGAAGGGCGTCTACGCCCGCCTCCACCAGGAGTTCATCGGGCGGCCGGGCTGATCACTTCCCCGAGCGGAGGAACTCCAGGTCGGCCCGCGCGCTCATGTACTCGTAGTGCGCCTTCTGGCCGGTCTCGACGGACTTCTTGAGGAACTCCGTCGCCTTCGCCTTGTCCCCGGCGATCAGGGAGCTGCTGCCCACGTAATAGAAGAGCTCACACTTCCGCGCCGGGGTGTCCGCGGCGTCCAGGAGGTCCTTCTCGGCCAGGTCCCCGGCAAGGAAGGATAGGATCTTGGATTTCAGGTCGCCGGGCTTCCCCGCGGTCCGCTCCTTGACGTACTTCTTCAGCTCCTCCCGCGCGGCCGCCGCGTCGCCCTGCCGGCCGCGGACCAGGTAGATCCGGATCTGCGCGTAGTCCGGGAGGCCGCCCTTCTCGAGCGCCTGCCGGAAATCCGCCTGCGCGTCCATCCACTCGCGCGTCTCGTAACGCAGGCAGCCCCGCATGTAGGAGCACCAGCCGTCCTTCGGGCTCAGCTCGATGGACTTCGCGCAGTCCGCGAAGGCGCCCTCGCGGTCGCCCTTCTCCATCCTGGTCGCGGCGCGGTTGGCGTACGCGTGGGCGTCGTTCTCGTCGGCCTTGATCGCCTTGCTGAAATCCTCGATGGACCCGTCCAGGTCCCCCTTGGCATGCTTCGCCAGGCCGCGGTTCCGGAAGGCGTCATTGTCCTCCGCGTCGATTTCAAGCGCCTTGTCGCAGTCCGCGATGGCGCCGTCGTAATCGCCCTTCTGGATCTTCACCCAGCCCCGGCCCGAGAGCGCTTCGCCGTCCTTGGGGTCGAGCTCCAGCGCGCGGTCGTAGTCCGCCGTCGCGCCGTCCATGTCCTCCAGGGAGCCTTTCGCCCAGGCGCGGGTGGTGAACGCCATCGCCAGCTTGGGATCGCATTCGAGGGCCTTCGTGCAATCCGCGATGGCACCCTCCGGATCGCCCGTGTGCGTCTTGGAGATGGCGCGGTTGTGCCAGGCGTGGGCCTGCTTGGGATCGAGCTCGATGGCCTTGTCGCTATCCTTCAGGGCGCCCTCGTAGTCTTCGAGATTGTTCTTCGCCCAGGCCCGATTGATGTAGGCGCTGAGCTGCTTCGGGTCCAGCTCCAGCGTGCGGGTGCAGTCCTTGATCGCGCCCTCGTCGTCGCCCTTCTTGACCTTCGCCCAGCCGCGGTTCGCCCAGGAGGTGATGTTCTTCGGATCGAGCTCGATGGCCTTGGTACAGTCGTCGATGCCGGCGTCGAAATCCCCCCGGCTGATCCGGGCGTAGGCGCGATTGTCGTAGGCGAAGACCAGCTTGGGATCGAGCTCGATCGCGCGGGTCGTGTCCACGATCGCGCCGTCCCAGTCCCCCTTCCGGGCCTTGCCCCAGCCGAGGTTGCCGTGCGCGGTCGCGTACTGGGGATCCAGCTCGACCGCCTTCCGGCAGTCGTCGATGCCGCCGTCGACGTCCCCCTTGCTGATCCTCGCCCAGCCGCGGTTGTTCCAGCCGAGCGACATCTTGGGGTCGAGCTCGACGGCCTGCGTGCAGTCCTGGATGCTGCCGTCGAAGTCCTCTTTGCAGCCCTTCGCCCAGCCGCGGTTGTTGTAGGCGTACGCGTCCTTGGGGTTGAGCTCGATCGCCTTGCTGCAATCGGCGATGCCGCCGTCGTAGTCGCCTTTGTTGACCTTGGCCCAGCCGCGGTTGTTCCAGGCGCTCGCGTAGTTGGGACTCATCTCGATCAGGCGGTTGCAGTCCTCGATCGCGGCGTCGTTATCGCCCTTGCTGACCCGGGCCCAGGCGCGGCAATTGAGGGCGGTCCAGTTTTTCGGCTCCAGCGCGAGGGCCTTGCTGCAGTCGTCGCAGGCGCCTTCGTAGTCCTTCTTGTTGCCCCGGGCCAGGCCGCGGTTGGCGTAACCGAGGGCCAGCTTCGGGTCGAGCTCGACGGCCCGGGTGAAGGCCGCGATCGCGCCGTCGTAGTCCTTCTTGTAGAACTTGGCGAAGCCGCGGTGGTTGTGGGCGCTGGCCAGCTCGGGGTTCAGCTCGATCGCCTTGGCGCAATCCGCGAGGGCGCCCTCGTAGTCCTGCTGGTAGACCTTGGCGAAGCCCCGGTTGCTGTACCCCTCCGCGTTCTTGGGATCCAGTTCCAGGCCCTTCGTGAAGTCCTCGGCGGCGCCGTTGAAGTTATTGCGCTGCAGCTGCGCCTTGCCCCGACCCCACCAGGCCTCGAGCATCTTGGGGTCGAGCTCGAGAGCCTGATTGTAGTCGCCGATGGCGCCGAAGACGTCTTTCTTCGCCGCCCGGAACTCGGCGCGGATCCGGTAGGAGCTCGCGCGCTCGGGGGCGAGCTCGATGGCCTTGCTGTAGTCGGTGAACGCGGGCCCGAAGCCGCTCTGGACCGCCCGGACGGCGCCGCGCGCGAGATACGCGTCGACGGACTTCGGGTCGAGCTCGATGGCCTTCGTGAACTCGGCGTCCGCCCCCTCGAGGTCCCCCTGCGCCTGCTTCTTCCTCCCCGCGTCCAGGACTTCCTTCGCGGCCTCCACGGCCATCGTGGTCCGGATGTCCTTCAGGATGTCCTTGCTGAGCGCGGAGAGGTCCAGGTCCGCGTCCTTCGCGGCCGCCTCGAGCGCGGGGATCGCCGCCTTGCCCAGCTTCGTGATCTGGGCGCGGGCCTTCGCGCGGACCTCGATGTCGGGCGAGCGGAGGTCCTCCAGGAGCTGCTCGGGACTGCCCTGCTGCAGGAGGAGGAGGCCCGCGAGAAGGAATGTCATCGCCGTATTGTACCCCGGAAGTTGAACGCGGGCGGGCCTACTTGGATGCCGTGACCGTCCGGGTCGACCAGACGCGGATGACGCCGTCGCCCATGCCCGCGACCATGGTCCGTCCGTCCGGCGAGAACGCCACGCCCGGAACCGGAACTCCGGTGCGGATCACGCCGGCCGGGGCGCCCCCGCGGGCGTTCCAGACGCGCAGCGTGCCGTCCCAGGACGCGGTGGCCACCCACTGGCCGTCCGGCGAGTAGGCGATGGCATTGACCTTCTGGGTGTGGCCGTTCAGGGCCTGGCGGCGCCCGGAGGCGATGTCCGTCAGGACCACCGAGCCTTCGTTGCTGCCCGTGGCCAGCTGCTGTCCGTCGGGCGAGAACGCCGCGCAGCGCACGACGCCGTCGTGGACGCCGTCGAGGATCCGGTGCTCGTCCCAGGACTTGGGGTCCAGGAGCCAGACCTGGCGCTCCGCGGAGCCCACCGCGATCGACCGCCCGTCGCGGGTCATCGCGAGGCACATGGCGCCCTTCGGGAAGCCGCCGGTGCTGGCCTTCTGGACACCGCGCTCGTAATCCCAGAGGCGGGCGGTCCCGTCGGTGCTGGTCGAGGCGAGGTAGCCGTCGGGGACGAACGCGACGCCCGTGACCTGGAGCTCGTGCCCCTTCAGGGCGCTCTGCTCGACGCCGTCGCCGGTCCAGACGCGCAGCGAGCTGTCGAGGAAGCCGCCGGCGATCCAGCGGCCGTCGCGCGAGACGGCGGCCGAGATGGGCATGACGCCTCTGGCCAGCACCTTCTTGGACGCGCGCGCGGCCACGTCCCAGATCTGGATCGTGCGGTCGAAGCTCCCCGTCACGAGGCTCTTGCCGTCCGGCGAGAACGAGATCAGGTGCACGCCGTTCTCGTGGCCGCGCAGCGGGGCCAGTTCTTCGAATCCGGCCGGCGCGTCGGGGTCCGCCGCGGGCGTCGCGGGCCGAGCCTCGGACTTCGGCGCCGGCCGTGCCTCGGCGATCTTGGCCGCCGAGACGATCTTGTCCTGGGCTTCCTTCTTCCCCGCCGCGGCCAGCTTGTTCTTCGGGTCTTCCTTGAGGGCCTGGCCGAAGGCGACGAGCGCGTCGGCCGGCTTGTTCTGGATCATCAGGCGCCGGCCCTCGGCGATGAACTGGGTGGCGGCATCCAGCCTCATCTGGGACTCGTCGGGGGCGGAGAGCTTGAGGACGGCGACCACGAACAACGAGACCGCCAGACCCGCGGCCAGACCGAGCTTCCAATAGCGCCGGGGGGAGCGCGGGCAGGTCGCGAGCACGCGGCGCCCCTCGAGCCAGCGGGTCAGGTCCTCCGCCATGGCGGCGGCGGACGGGTAGCGGTCCTCGGGCGCCTTGCAGAGGGCCCGCATGCAGATCGTCTCGAGTGACTTGTCGGTCGACGCCAGCGTCGTGCGCCGCGTGGTCGAGGGCGGCGAGATGGGATCGCGGATGGTCTTGATCACGATATCCAGCGCGTTCATGCCCTGGAACGGCAGGCGGCCCGTCAGGACCTCGTAGAGCATGATCCCGAGAGACCACACGTCGGTGCGGCGGTCCACGTCCCGGGCGCCCTGCGCCTGCTCGGGGCTCACGTAGGCCGGCGTGCCCAGGAGGAAGCCCGAGCCCGTCAGGGAGCCGCCGTTCACCTTGGCGTCCTGCTTGGCGAGCCCGAAGTCGGTGACGTGGGGCGCGTTCTGGCCGTCGATCAGGATGTTGGCCGGCTTGAGGTCGCGGTGGATGACGCCGTGGCGGTGCGCGTGGTCGACCGCGAGGGCGACGTCGCGCAGCACGGAGATCTTGTGGCGCAGCATCGTGGACTTGCGGTCGCGCCACTCCTGGAACTGGACGCCCTCGATAAGCTCCATCGCGATGTAGCGGCGGTCCCCGAGGACGCCGGCTTCGTAGACGCTGACGATGTTCGGGTGCTTGGGGAGGGCCGCGCAGAAGCGCCCCTCGCGGACGAAGCGCTCCTCATCCTCGGCGAGCTCCGCGGGATCGGAGTCGGAGGTGACGCGGAGCATCTTGATGGCGACCTTGCGGCCCAGGTCCCGGTCCTCGGCCTCGTAGACGACGCCCATGCCGCCGCGGCCCAGCTTGCGGCCGAGCTTGTAGCGGCCCATGCGCTCGGGGGGCGGCGGGGTCTCGAGGAGCGCGTCGACCTGCTCCTGGGTGAGGACGCCGTTGCTGACGAAGGCGGCGCGCAGGGTGCTGGGCGGCTGGCCGGGGACCGCGGACTCGTCCAGGCGGTCCAGGAGATCGCTGAGCTGGTGCTCGGAAATCAAACCCTGGTCGACCGCCTTCCGGCCGAGCTGCTCGTCCGGAGGCTTGGAGCGCTGACGGTTTTTGTAGGAGGTTTCCTTCCCCATACCACTCCCATGTGCTCCCCCCTCCTCACGACCCGTCCCTCTCCATTCAATTTAGAGTATATCCCATGGGTTTCGTTTCAGGAAAAATTCGAATTGGAATCAAGGCCCGCCCGCGGGGGGCCTCCGGGCCTCCTTGACCGGCCTTTCCCGCCCCCCGTACAATGGCCCTATGCTTGCCACCCGCGTCCGCCAGAAGGAAGGGACCTTCTACTTCGTGAGCTACAAGGCCCCCGACCTGCTCCGCAAGGTCCGCTTCATCAGCCGCTTCCACCTCGAGGGCGAGACCATCGCGGCCCAGCCGGCCGGCGACGACGAGGTCGCCCATTTCATCGCCGCCATCGAGCAGAGCGACAAGGCCTTTCAGCGATCGTTGAACCGCCGCAAGGTCAAGGCCATCGTCAACTTCTTCGAGACCGCGGCCTCCCAGCCGCTCGTCCCGGGTGCCGTGCTCCTCTTCACCGACGAGACCCTGAAGTTCGAGCCGCTGGGCGACTACAAGTCCATGGGCAACCTGCGCGAGCCGGGCGGCCAGTTCCTCGTGATCGACGGCCAGCACCGCGTGGCGGGCCTCCACTTCTTCCAGAAGAAGCACCCCAAGGAGGCCGACCAGATCGAAGTCCCCTGCATGGTCTTCGACGGCACGAGCGCGGACTTCGCGACCGAGATGTTCGTCGTCATCAACTCGACCCACACGCGCATCAACAAGTCGCACCTGATCGACCTCTACGAGAAGGTCTCCTGGGAGAGCCCCGAGAAGAAGTTCGCCGCCAAGGTGGTGAACCTGCTCTACGGCGCCGACGACTCGCCCTTCCAGTACAAGATCAACCGGCTGGGCGGCCGCTCGCGGCAGGAGAAGTGGATCCTGCAGTCCGAGCTCTTCAACGAGATCCACAAGCTCGTGGAGGCGCGGCCGAAGTTCTTCAAGAAGCCCGAGAAGGCCTACGAGCTCTTCCGCGACTACTTCAAGGGCGCCGCGGCCGTCCTCCAGGAGGGCTGGGGGCGGAACGACAAGTTCATGATCACCAAGGACGTCACCCTCAAGGCGCTCGTCCGCGTCCTGGGCCAGCTCATCCCGCAGAAGAAGCTGATGGAGCACTGGAAGTCCGGCGAGGGGCCGAAGTGCTTCGAGTCCTTCCTCGGCGCCTGGCGCGAGGAGGTCCCGAAGTTCCGCTCCGAGGGCTTCTACGAGCGCTTCCCCGCCAAGGGCCAGGTCGAGCGCGTGCGGCGCATCCACCAGGACCTGCTGCGTCCGCTCGGCCTCGAATCCCCCGAGGAGCCGGACGACGAGTAGCGAGACGCGGGACGCTGCGGAACTGGCACGCAAGGCCTACGCGGCCATGGCCGCGTCCTTTGCCCCTCCGCCCCGGAATCTCATCGCCAGCTTCCGGCTCTGGCACTACCCCGCCGCCGGCCCCCACTCGTCCTGGGCCGTCTTCCACGGCCGCGCCGACGACCCGCTGGACCGGGCCCCGCGGGTCCGCAGACTGGTCTGGGACCGCGACGCCGATCTCGAACGCCTGGCGCTCGAGGCGAAGCGCCGCCCGCGGCTGGAGCCGACGCTGACGCAGGTCGAGGCGGAGGTCGACAGCCGCGCGCTCTCCACCCTGATGAAGGCGGCCGGGACGCTCCGCATGCCCCGCCAGCGCCTCACGCGGCCCTACCTCTCCGGCCAGCCGCCGGAGTTCGGGCTCGAAGGCTTCGACCTGGAAGGCCGCGACGGCCGCCCCATCGTCCGGATGGAGTGGCCGAGGAATCCGACGCTGCAGATGGAAGGCGTCGCCGGCTGGGCCGATCAGGTCCGCGACTGGCTCCGTCGCAGCCTCTCGTAGCCGAGCGCGAGCAGCGCGAGCCCCGCCGACAGCAGGAGCCCCAGCCTCGACGGCACGGCCGACCCGCAGCCGCAGGGGTCGTGTTCCTTCCCCACCTTCGCGGTGCGCGGCGGCGGCGGAAGAGGCGCCACCGGAGACGCCGAGACTTCCACGGAGTTGGAGCTCTCCGAGCAGCCGACCAGCGCCGAGACGACGTAGAAGTACGGACCGCCGCTCAGCGGCGTGTCGACGTAGGAGTTGGTCGGAGCGACGGCGAGCTGCGTCTCCAGCCCCGCGCCCGTCGAGCGCTTCACGTTATACCCCGTGGCCCCGCTCACCGGGTTCCAGCTGAGCGAGATCTGGTTGCTGCTGCCGGTCGCGGTCAGCCCCGTCGGAATCGCGGGCGGGGGCGACGGCGGATCCCCGACGATGCCACCATTGGCCAGCGTCTGGATCTCCGTGGTCGACAACGCGCGGTCGTAGATCCGGACGTCGTCAACCGTGCCGTCGGCCTGATAGCGGGCGCTGCCGCCCGCGGGATTGTTGATGCCGATCAGCCAGGGCTCGTTCAGATAGCCGGCCCAGGCGCTGACCCCGGCGGGAAACGTCATCGCCTGATTGAACGGCGGCGGGGACCCGTTGACGTAGAGCCGCACCTCGTGGGTGGCCATGTCGACGACCCCGGCGAGGTGATGCCAGGCCCCTACGGTCGCGGTCGTGGTGCCGTAGCCCGCCGAGTAATAGTCGGGATTGGTGCCCATCCAGTGGCCCATCACGAACCCGTTGCCGGCGAGCGAGAGCCCCTCGTGCAGGCCCGTCTTGAGGACGATCCCGTACTGGGTGTCGTCGCCGGTCCCCGCGGGAATGCTGTTCGGCTTGAACCACGCCGACAGCGTGAAGCTGCCGTTCTGGATGTTGTCGAGCGCCGCGCTGCGGCCCAGCGAGACGTAATTCGGGGCGCCCGCCACCGCCGCGGTCCGCAGCTTGAGACTGCCGCAATCGGTGACCGCATGGGCCGTCGTGATCGGCCCGGGAATGTCGCTCACCGCGGTCACGGCGCCGTTCCAGACACCGTCCGCGGTGCCGATGGCGTCTTCAGCTGGGCTGGCCGTGTCGTCCAGTCGCCAGTACCCGATGGGGCCCGTCGCCTGCCGCGCCGGCGAACCCAGCGCAAGCGCCGCCATCAACCCCGAAAGGCAGAATCCGACCCAGAGTTTCTTCGCATTACCCATTTATCCCTCCCAGATCCCTTGGGGAGGGTAAACACGCGCAGACCGGCCCTAACGACGGTCATGCATAATGGGTGGAGAAAACAACCAGGAAGGATTCTCCGCCTAGCGCCTAGAGGAGCTCGCGGATCGGCTCCACGCCCGAATCCACCAGGTACTGCGGACGGCCCTGCGGGTCGTCCACCGTGGCGGTGCGGACGTCGATGCCGATGCGGTGGTACAGCGTCGCGAAGACTTCCTGGAAGCTTACCGGCCGCTCCGTGACCTGAGCGCCGATTCGGTCCGTCGCGCCGATGACCTGGCCGGTCTTCATACCGCCGCCGGCCAGCAGCGCGAAGGTGACGGCGGGCCAGTGATCGCGACTGTTGTCCTTGTTGATTTTCGGGGTGCGCCCGAACTCGCCCCAGACGACAACCGACACGTTCTTGTCCAGCCCGCGCTCGTGGAGATCGGTTACGAGGGCGCAGAGGCCCTGGTCGAGCATCGGGAATTCGACGCGGGACGACGGGAAGTTCATGCCGTCGGGACCGTGCCAGTCCCAGCGGCTGTAGTTGAGCGAGACGACGCGGGCGCCGGCCTCGACGAGACGGCGCGCCACGAGGAAGTTGCGCACCATGCGGGGCGCGCCGTCGCGCTGATACGTGACGTCGTTCGTGCCATAGCGCTCGACGATGCGGGGATCCTCCTTGGAGACGTCCAGCGCATCCACCAGGGCGGACGTGGTCAGGATATCCATCGCCTGCTGGCCGTAACGGTCGACGCCATCCATGGCGCCCGTCTGGTCGGTGTCGCGTCGGAAGGTGTCCACAGAGCGCAGCAGGCTGGTCCGGTCGCGAAGCCGCTCGAGCGAAATACCCTTTAGAGTCATCCCCTCGGGCATCGCGAGTGGATCCTTGGCGACGAGCGTCATGGGCGCGTGCGCGGGTCCCACATAGCCGGCGCCGTAAGGATTGCCCCAACCGCCGCAGGGGTACATGAGCGACAGGTTGGGCGGCACGCCCTTCTCCGTGGCTCCCTGGAGCTTCGACACGAAGGCGGCCATCGTGGGCCAGCCGCCGGCGGGCTTGACCTCCTTGTGGGTGCGGCCGGTCATGCACTGGTAGCCGTCGTGGTGGCCTTCCGAGTCCGCAATCGAGCGGATGATGGCGAACTTGTCCATCATGCGCGCCATGCGCGGGAAGAGCTCGCAGATCTGGATGCCCGGCACGTTGGTGCCGATCGGCCGGAACTCGCCCCGGACTTCGGAGGGGGCGTTCGGCTTCAGATCGAAGGAGTCCAGGTGGGACGGGCCGCCGGGCAGGAAGATGTTGATGATCGACTTATGGGAGCTGCCGGTGCCGGCGCGGGCCTCGAGGGACAGCAACTGCGAGAGGGACAGGCCGCCCGCGGCCATGCCGCCGATCCGCAGGAAGGCGCGGCGGGACATCGGCGCCCAGTCGCGCTCCTGGCGTCCGTTGGGGCCTCCCAGCAGGTTCAACATCGACCGCCCTCCTGCATAACTTACACATCCCTATAGCCCGGGGATTGCGAAATGTTGCAAACCCCACGCCCTTTATTGTCAAAACGGGAACTCGTTGGGACACGAAATTGGAAGCAGGAAGCATGAAGTAAGAAGTAGGCGTTCCCCTGCCCCGGGGGGAGGAGAATCAGGGGGTATCAGGAATCAAGCGGCCCCCGGAGGGGATGACGGTCGAGGGGGCGTAGGTCTTTGCTTCCGGCCGAGCGGACGAGGCGGGACGAACTACTCGTCCCCGCCCTCTTTCGAGAAGCGCTCCTGGAGCTTCGAGAGGGCCGCCTTTTGAATCTGGCGGACGCGCTCGCGGGTGAGGCGGAGCTTGCGGCCGATCTCGTCCAGCGTCATCGGGTGGCCTTCATAGAGGCCGAAGCGGAGCCGCAGCACGGCCGCCTCGCGGTCGCTGATCGAGCCGAGCAGCGTCGCAATGCGCTCCAGGTCGGCGTGGGTGGGCGAGGACCCGCCTTCGGCGCTCTGGCGGTCCGCGCGATCGTCGGCGACTTCGCCGGTCGCCGCCCACATCACGTCCAGGCTGACGGGCCGGGCGAAGTTCTCCGACGCGCGGATCGCGCGCTTGAGGATCTCGACGCCTTCCTTGCCGAGGCCCATCTCGACGGCGGCCTCGGCGATCTCGGGCACCCGGCCATGCTTCTGCAGGAAGCCGTGCTCGAGGGTCTTCCACTTGGCGATGATTTCGACGAGGTACGACGGGAGCCGCACGGTCTTGCCCGTGTTGATCAGGGCGCGGCGCATGGCCTGCTGGATCCACCACGTCGCGTAGGTCGAGAAGCGGCACTTCCGGGCGGGATTGAACTTCTCGACCGCGTGCAGGAGGCCCAGGTTGCCTTCCTCGATGAGGTCGAGGAGGGAGAGGCCGCGGTTGGCGAAGTACTTGGCGATCGAGACGACCAGCCTCAGGTTGGCGCGGATGAAGTCCTCCCGCGCCTTCAGAGCGTCCTGCCGTTCCTCTTCCTTGGAAGAATTGATCTTCCGCATCCGCCGGGCGAGCTGCATCTCCTCCTTGGCGGTGAGCAGAGGAACAGCCTGGATCTCTTTGAGGTATTGCTCGACCCCAGACTCCTGACGAACCAGGCCTGCCAGTGCCATGTGGCCTCGCATTATACGGGCGGGGCGATTCGAATCAATATCTGATTGATGGGTTTCGCCGGGAAACTTTCAGCGCGGGAACGCTACTCCGCCCCCTTCTTGGGAGGCTTCTTCGTGGGATCGACCCGGACAATCTCATACACCTGGTCGATCATGTTCAACTGCATCCCCGACGAGCCGTATCCGTCGAAGTTCCATCCGAACCACTGCTTTGAAAACGACCCCTCATACCACTTCCCCTCGATCTTCACGCGATACTTCTTCCGCGAATCGATGTGGGAGGATTCCGACGAAGAGCCGACGGGAATTTTTTTCAGTTTCGTTTCTGCCACGAGCTCCTTCCCCTTCGAAGAGTTCCCAGGAGTCCGGCGGGCGACTGGCGCTACGGGTTCGAAGGTCAACGATCCCCATCATACGAAAAAAAATCGTCCGGATCTCACTCTTTCTTGAGCATTCAACGACGTTTTTGTGAACGATCCTCGGGAAAAGCACCGCGCCTGAAGCTCCCTTTATAGACCCGTAACCTCCTCAGGTCCATCGGGATAGTGCTGAAGAAGTGAGGCGCCGGAGGCCCGCGAAAAGGCATTCAAATTGCCGCGCGATTTCACGCTCCCCTCCCCCCGGGGGAGGGTTCGGGAGGGAACGCTTCCGATTCCGGGTTCCTGGTTCCCTTACTTCTGCTCGATGCGATACAGGTTCGACTCCGTGCGGATGAAGAGCGACTTCCCCGAGATCGCGGGAGTCTGCTTGCACTCCTTGCCGCCGTCGAGCTTGTTCTTCGCGATTTCCTTGTATTCGCGGCCGGGCTGAATCACCGTGGCAATCCCATCCTCGGAGAAGAAGTAGATCACGCCGTCGGCGTAGAGGGGAGACGCGGAGAACGCCTTTCCCTCCACCCGCGAGGTCCAGACCTGCTCGCCTGTCTTCGCGTCGACGCAGCCGCCCGTCCCGTTGTCGTCGACCGAGAACATCAGGTCGTCGACCAGCACCGGAGAGGGCTTGTGGCCGATGCCCTTCCGCTTCACCCGCCAGGCGACGTGGCTGCTGGTCACGTCGCCCTTCCCGTCCGGCTTCACGGCAATCAACTCCCGGTCCGCGCCGCTGGTGACGTACACCAGGCCGTTCCCGTACAGGCTCCGTTGAGCGGGCGAGTGGCCGGGGAACGAGACCAGCCAGAGCGGCTTCCCGGTCGCGGCGTCGAGGGACACGGCCGCCGAGGACGTGGGGCTGATCACCTGGGCGTGGCCCGCGGCCTCGACAATGATCGGCGTGCTGAAGCCCTTCATCGTGTCGCCGTCCTTGCCGTTCTTGCCGTAGTCGTGGGTGCGGTCGGTCTTCCAGACGGTCTGCCCCGTCTTCTTGTCCAGCGCGACGACGTAGCGGACATCGTAGCCGTCGTGAGTCAGGATGAGATGATTGCCGTGCAGGATCGGCGACGACCCGGCGCCGCGCCAGTGATTGCAATGCAGATCATTGCGGACCCACAGCGGCTTCGCGGTCTTCGTGTCGAGGCACGCGGTCCCGTAGGTCCCGAAGGTTACGTAGACGCGGCCCTCTTCGATCACCGGCGTCGGCGAGGCGTAGCTGTTGAACTTCATCCAGAGCTCGTCGGGCTTCTCGACCGTGAAGAGCTTCACGTCGTGCTCGATCTTCCCCGTCTCGCGGTCGACGCAAATGACGAAGAGCTCCTTGCCGTCGGGCGTCCCGGTCGTGAGCCAGACCTGCTTGCCCCAGACGACCGGCGAAGACCAGCCCTTCCCGTGGATCGGCGTCTTCCAGACGACGTTCTTCGTCTCGCTCCACTCGCGCGGCAGGCCCGTGGCGTCCGAGTGACCCCCGCCGCCCGGCCCGCGGAACTCCGTCCAGTTCTCCGCGGCCCGCGTCGCATCCGTCCCGATGAGGGCACTGAGAATCAGAGCCGCCTTGAGCGAAAGGTTCATGCGATTTCCTCGTAAAGGGGTCGCCATTATATACGCTCGACGTTCGTAAATACCCCAGAAGATGAGCTCTTGACGTCGTGTCTTCTGGAGGGAGAATAACTCGATGCTCGCGCTGCTCCTCGGTCTGTTGCTGGCCCAGGAAGCGCCGCCGCCCGATCTCGGGACCCGCAAGGGCGGGGTCGACTGGCCCTGCTTCCTGGGACCGAACCACGACGGCACGTCCCCGGAGCGCGGCCTCCCAGCGTCCTGGCCGCTCGAGGGCCCCCGCCGTCTCTGGCAGCGCGACCTCGCCGAAAGCTACGCGACCGGCTCCGTCCAGCGCGGCCGCCTCTTCATCTTCGACCGCCCCGGCCCGAAGTTCCGCCTCGCCTGCCTCAACGCCGAAACCGGCGAGGAGCTCTGGACCTTCCAGTACGGGTCCGACTACTCCGACGGCTACGGCGCCGGCAACGGCCCGCGCTGCTGCCCCGTCGTCGACGACGACCGCGTCTACACCTTCGGCCCCGACGGCATCCTCCACTGCCTCCGCGTCCGCGACGGCGCCGTCGTGTGGAAGAAGAACACCTCCGACGAGTACCGCGTCGTCCCGAACTTCTTCGGCGTGGGCAGCACGCCCCTCATCGAGGGCGACCTGCTCATCGCCATGATCGGCGGCAGTCCGCCGAACAGTCCCGACATCATGAGCGGCGACACCAAGGGCGCGGGCAGCGGCATCGTCGCGTTCGACAAGCGGACGGGGATCGTGAAGTACAAGATCACCGACGAGCTGGCGAGCTATTCGAGCCCGACCGTCGCGACGATCAACGGGCGCCGCTGGGGCTTCGCCTTCACCCGCGGCGGCCTGGTCGGCTTCGAGCCCGCAACCGGCAAGGTGGACTTCCAGCATCCCTGGAGGGCCCGCAGCGTCACCACCGTCAACATCAGCAACCCCGTCGTCGCCGGAGACCTGGTGCTCGTCTCCGAAGCGTACGGCGTCGGCAGCTCCGTCGTCCGCGTGAAGCCCGGCGGCGTCGACGTCGTCTGGGAGGACGGCCGCAAGCGCGACCGATCCCTCATGGCCTACTGGAACACGCCGATCCACGTCGACGGCTTCGTCTACGGCTCCAACGGCCAGGGCTCCGACGCGGACCTGCGCTGCGTCGAGATGGCGACCGGGAAGCTCGCGTGGAGTGCGCCCGAAATCCGCCAGTGCTCGCTGCTCGGCGTCGACGGCCACTTCGTCGGGCTCGGCGAAGACGGCACGCTCTACCTGCTGAAGGTAAACCCCAAGAAATGCGACGTGCTGGCGCAGACGCTTCTCCTGGACGCGAACGGCGCCCCGCTGCTCAAATCGCCGGCCCGGGCGGCGCCGATCCTGTCGCACGGGCTGCTCTACGTGCGCGGCAACAACCGGCTCGTCTGTCTGGAGCTGATCAAGTGATCCTGCTGCTGCTCCTCCTCGTCCAGGCCGCGGACGAACACCCCCTGTCCGGCGAGCGCCGCGCGGCGATCCGGAAGGAGGCCGAGGCCGTGGTGGCGAACCCCGCCGCGACGAGCAGCGAGCGCGGCGACGCCTTCTTCAAGCTGGGCCGCTTCGCGGAAGCCGTGGCGGATTACGAGAAGATGGTCGAGCGGGACCCCTCCCTCGAGAAAAGCCACTGGCGCCGCGGGATCGCGTACTTCTACGCCGGGCACTACGACAAGGCGGCGCGGCAGTTCGAGATCTACGACAGCTTCGACAACGTCGACCGCGAGAACGGCATCTGGCGCTACTTCTCGCAGCTCAAGGCGTTCGGCAAGGAGAAGGCCCGCGAGGGGCTGCTCAAGTACGCGAAGGACGACCGCGAGCCCTTCCCCGACGTCTACCAGCTCTTCGAGGGCAAGCGGACGCCCGAGCAGATCCTCGAGAAGATCAAGTCCGCGGAGCTCTCCGAGAGCGACCGCGAGATGCGGTACTTCTACGCCCACCTCTACATCGGCCTCAACTTCGCCGTCGAGGGCAAGCGCGACGAGGCCGTGGTGCATCTCCGCAAGGCCGTCGCCAACACCTGGGGCCCGAAGGCCGGATTCGGGCCCGAGTACATGTGGCAGGTCGGGAGACTGCACTACGAGCTGCTGACGAAGAAGTGACTCAGCTCTTCGTCGCCCGCGTCAGCAGGTACTCGTGGCGCACGACGTTGTCGACCATGTAGGCCCCGATGAGCTCCTCCGACTCCTTGAGGTAGGCCTGGAGCTTCGCCGGGTCCTTCTGGAGCGCCCCGACGGTCTTGATCATCGGGCCGATCTTCGCCGTCTGCCACGCCATGAAGTGTTTGGGACTCAGCGCGGGAACGGCCATCGTGCCCCGCTCGAACTGCAGGTCCGTCACGCCGGCGCCGAGGCGCTCGCGGACGACCCCCGCGTCCCCCCACAGCATCGGCGACGGCACGCCCGGCGGCGGCGGCAGGTACTTCATCCCCAGCGTGGCGCAGACGCCGGGGAACATCTCGGGGGGCCAGGTGGCGAAGGCGACGCGTCCGCCCGGCTTCAGAACACGCAGGAGCTCCTTCGCGGCGACCTCGGGGCGCGGCGCGAACATGTGTCCGAACTGGCTGAGGACGACGTCGAACGACGCGTCGCCGAACGGCAGGTTCTCCGCGTCGCCGTCCTTCCACGCGATGTCCGTGACGCCGGCCAGCGGCGCGATCGCGCGGGCCTGCTCCAGGAGCTCGGGCGTGAGGTCGAGGCCCGTGACCTTCGCGCCGGCGCGGGCCGCCGTGATGGCCACGACGCCGGTCCCGCAGCCGACGTCCAGCAGCGTCTGGCCGGGGCGGACGCCGGCGAAGCGGACCAGGTGGCCCGCCGGCTGCGCGGTGAAGACCGCCACGTCGGCGAAGTTGCCGAGCGCCCAGGTCTCGCGCTGCTTCGCCTTGAACTCCGAGATCGGGTCCGCCATTACTTGTTCTCGGCTTCCGTGCCGGTCTGCTCCGGAGTCACCATGCCTCCCGGCAGCTCCATGATCTTGATGTTGCGGAAGTGGATCGGGGCGCCCTCGGACTCGAGGCAGAGGTAGCCCTTCCGCTGGGTCGCCTTGCTGATGCCGTTGACGAACTTCCCGTTGATGGAGAGCTTGACGACGCCGTCCACCGCGACGACGTCGTAGGTGTTCCACTCGCCCTTTCCCTTGCAGCGGAGCTCGAACGACTTGCTCCGCTCGCCGCGGGGGTTGTCCGGGACGATCTTGTTGCCGCCGACGCCGAAGAGCTCCCCGCTCACGTAGCCGATGTCGCGCGGCTTGCCGTCCTTGTCGCGGTTCAGGTTCGGCCATTCGAGCTCCAGCATCTGGATCTCGAGGCCCCTCGGGAACGGCGAATTCTCCTGGGGCTTGCCGCTGCTCCAGGCGAAGCAGCCCGAATTGCCGCCCGCCTCCAGGTGCATCCACTCGATGTGCAGGACGAAGTTCTCGTACATCTTCTCGGTGCGCATCACGCCGGTCGGCTTGCCGTTGCAGACGATCATGCCGTCGCGCACGGACCAGGTGTCCTTCGCGCAGTTGACGTTGACCCAGCCGCTCAGGTCCTTGCCGTTGAACAGGTCCTTCCACTGCGGCACGTCCTGCGCCGCCTCTGGAGCCGGGGTCGCCGACACCAGGAGCGCGCTGCCCAGAAGGATCAAGGCCGTCTTCATGTGGATTCCTCCGTGTTGACCCCGCCGATACTCATACGCGAGAACGGCCGCGCCGTGAAGGATTAACAGGGTCTTCATGGATCGCTAACGTGGCCCTCACAGAGCTCCGCTAGAGTCTCGCGCGGGGTACCAAGGAATGTCCTTACACGGAGAGCGGGTCCGGCCGGCGATGCTGCTGGTCGAAGACGACCCTGACGACCGGCGCTTCTTGCAGTGGGCCCTCCGCAAGTCGGATCTGTCCGTCACCTTGAGGATCGCCGCCGACGGGGAGCAGGCGATCGAGTACCTGTCGCGGGCGCCCGAGCCGCTCTTCCTCACGCTGTCCGACGTGCACCTGCCCAAGAAGTCCGGCTGGGACGTGCTCCAGTGGATCCGGCGCCAGTCCCGCTGCTCCCACATGCCGGTCCTGATTTGGACCTCCCTGCCCAATCCCGAAGGCGCCCAGAAAGCGCTGCAGCTCGGAGCCACCTCGTACTTCTCCAAGCCGTCGACCGTGGACGGCTACCGCAAGGTGATCGAGGTCCTCTCGAACCACCTGCAGGACTGAGCTCAGTTCGTGATGCTGATCGCGCCCCCGAGCACGCAGGAACTGAAGTCGATCTGGACGGTCCAGGTCCCCGCTCCGCCCGTCGTAATGCTGCCGTTCAGCGTGGGAGTCCCCACGTTCACGGTCTGATCGAACGGCGCGGGCGACGTCGTGGGCGTCGCCGGATCCCAGAGGCGGATGCGGACCGAGCCGCCCGTGATGCCGGTCGCGACGGTGACCTGGATCGGCGTTCCACCCGTGGCGTTCCAGCCGCCGTGGAAGATGTAGGTGTCGCTGCCCCCGATCCCGCTTCCGATCGAGACGGCGTCCGGGGCAGGCAGCGTGTCCGCATCCAGCACGACGGCGCCGGTCCAGGTGGCGCCCGAGAAGCTCATGACGACGTGCCAGGTCCCCGGCGCGCCCCCGGGCTTGGTCTGAACGGTCAGGCCTCCCATGGTGTTGCTGTGGACGTTGTCATACACGGTGCCTCCGCCGTTATCCTGGATGACGATGTGCACCGAGCCGCCGACCATGGAGGAGCCCAGCGTCAGCTTCGCCTGCGCGGCGCTGCACGACCACATCCGGTCGACCGTGCCGCTGTACCCGAAGCCGACGAGCGTCACCGTGAAGGTATCCGCCGTGTTGACGACGACGACCGACGCGACCTGGGGGACGAAGGGCGTGGAGCTGCTCCCGCAGCCGCCCATCTGGGATCCGCCGAACGTCCAGGCCAGGCAGACCAGCGCGAACAGGATCCCTTTCCTCATGGCATCCTCCCGACCAGAGTACCACGACGTTGGAACCGGCGAGGATGCAATTTTTCCTGATCCCGCTGTGCTCCCGGCCCCGAAACGGCCGATGCTTTTTGCAAAACCTTCTCCTCTCGAAGCGGGTGTAGAGTAAGGAAGATGACGCGAGCCATCCTGCTGATCCTGGCCGTCGCGGGGGCCGTCCCCCCGCCCCAGAGCGAGCCCTCCACCCCGGAGGCGGTCGCGGGCAAGCAGGTCTACGTCAAGAAGTGCGCGAACTGCCACGGACCCAACGGCGAGGGCAGCAAGGACCACCCCGAAGCCCTCGTGGGCGACCGCCCCCTCGAGAAGCTGGCCCAGTACATCGCCAAGACGATGCCCGAGGACAAGCCGGGCACCTGCAAAGGCGACGAGGCGAAGAACGTCGCCGCCTACATCTTCGACGCCTTCTACTCCCGCGCGGCCCAGGCTCGCAACAAGCCGCCCCGCATCGAGCTCGCCCGCCTCACCGTGGGCCAGTACCGCAACGCGGTGGCCGACCTCCTCGCCACCTTCTCCGAGGCCGCCAAGCCCGACGAGAAGCGCGGGCTCCGCGCCGAGTGGGCCAACGGCAAGCGCCCCGGCCGCGACAAGAACGTCTTCGACCGCATCGACCCCGTCGTCAACTTCTCCTTCGACGAGAAGGGGCCGGGCGACAAGATCAACCCCGAGGAATACTCCGCGCGCTGGAGCGGCACCCTCTCAATCCCCGACAGCGCCGACTATGAGTTCAACGTCGAGACCGTCAACGGCGCGCGCCTCTTCATCAACGACCTGGAGAAGCCGCTCGTCGACAACTGGGTCCGCTCCGGCGACGAGAAGGCGCATCGCGAGACGATCACGCTGCTCGCGGGCCGCGTCTATCCGCTCCGCCTCGAGTTCTTCAAGGAGAAGAAGGAGAAGGTCGCATCGATCGCGCTCAAGTGGAAGATCCCGGGCCGCGTCGAGGAGCTCGTCCCCGAGCGGCTCCTGAGCCCCGGCCGCGTCCCCTCGACCTTCATCGTCCGGACCAAGTTCCCGCCCGACGACCGCAGCATGGGCTACGAGCGGGGCAACATGGTCTCGCGGGCCTGGGACGAGGCGACGACCCAGGCGGCCCTCGAGGTCGCGGGCTACGTGGTCCCCCGGCTCAAGGCGCTCGCGGGCACCTCGCCCGACGCGCCCGACGCGAAGAAGAAGCTTCAGGCGTTCTGCCGGCGCTTCGTGGAGCGCGCCTTCCGGCGCCCCCTCGCCGAGCCGCAGGTCGAACTCTTCGTCGACCGCCATTTTGCGGGCGACGACCTGGAGATGGCGGTCAAGAAGGTCGTGCTCCTCGCGCTGAAGTCGCCGCGCTTCCTGTACCGGGAGGTCGGCTCCGAGCAGCCCGACGCCTTCGACGTCGCGTCCCGCATCTCCTTCGCGGTCTGGGACACGCTGCCCGACGCGCCGCTCCTCGAGGCGGCGGGCGCCGGCAAGCTCGCGTCGCCCGAGCAGATCGCGGCGCAGGTCGAGCGGATGGTCGGGGACCGCCGCGCGCGGGCGAAGATGCGGCAGTTCTACCACCAGTGGCTGCAGCTCGACCGGGTCCAGGAGCTCGAGAAGGACGAGAAGCGCTTCCCCGAGTTCACCGACGACGTCGAGACGGACCTCAAGACGTCGCTCGCGCTCTTCCTGGACGACGTCACCTGGGGCGAGGCCTCCGACTTCCGCCAGCTGCTGCTGTCGGAGTCCGTGTACCTGAACGGGCGCCTGGCGAAGATCTACGGGGCGGAGCTGCCCCCCGACGCGCCCTTCCAGAAGGTCGCCCTCGACCCGAAGAACCACGTCGGCGTGCTCACGCACCCGCTGCTCATGGCGGGCTTCTCCTACGTGGCGAGCACGTCGCCGATCCACCGGGGGCTCTTCGTCGCCCGCAGCCTGCTGGGGCGCCGCCTCCGCCCGCCGCCCGAGGCCGTGACGCCCCTGCCCCCGGAGCTCCACCCGGACATGACCACGCGCGAGCGGGTCTCGCTGCAGACGAAGCCCCAGCAGTGCCAGTCCTGCCACTCGATGATCAACCCGCTCGGCTTCGCGCTCGAGAACTTCGACGCGGTGGGCCGCTTCCGCGACTCCGAGTCGGGCCGCAAGATCGACGCGCACGGGTCGTACTGGACGCGCACGGGCGACGAGGTGCGCTTCAACGGCCCGCGCGAGCTGGGCGAGTCGCTCCTGAAGGACGAGGAGACGCACGCGGCCTTCATCGAGCACCTCTTCCACTTCTTCGTGAAGCAGCCCATCCTGGCGCACGGCCTGGAGCGCCCGGAAAACTTGCGGAAGGAGTTCATCCGGAACGGCTTCAGCATGCGTAAATTATTAGTGCAGGTGATTGCGACGTCCGCCACGGCCGGCGCGAGAACGAAGGGGAAGAATCCATGACGACCCGCCGCGAATTCCTGAGGACCCTGGGAGTCGGCGCCGCCGCCGCCCCCTTCCTCCTCAATCTCCCCAGCCTCGGCTACGCCAAGGCGTCGGCCGCGGCGAGGCAGCGCCTGGTCGTGATGTTCAGCCCCAACGGCGTCATCCCCAAGACCTTCTGGCCCGACGAGGAGGGCGAGACCTTCACCCTGAAGGAAAGCCTCCTCCCGCTCGAGCCGTACAAGGACAAGACCCTGATCCTCAACGGCGTCTGCGACAAGATCAAGGGCGACGGCGACAGCCACATGCGCGGCATCGGCTGCCTGCTGACCGGCATCGAGCTCTTCCCCGGCAACATCCAGGGCGGCTCGCATACGCCCGCCGGCTGGGCCAAGGGGCTCTCGGTCGACCAGGAGATCCGCAACTTCCTGCAGGCGAAGCCCGAGACGCGGACGCGCTTCGGCTCCCTGGAGTTCGGCGTCAACGTCCCGGAGCGGGCCGACACCTGGACCCGCATGGTCTACACGGGCGCGAACAAGCCGGTGGCGCCCATCAGCGACCCCTACCAGATGCTGGGCAAGATGTACGGCCAGGTGAAGGACCAGGAGGCCCTCAAGAGCATCCTGGACGAGGTGCGGGCGGACCTGGACAGCGTCCGCACGCGCCTGAGCGCCGAGGACCGGCGCCTCCTGGAAGACCACGCGGCCTTCGTGCGGGACATGGAGCAGCAGCTTCAGGCGACGAAGCCCGAGAAGGCGGCCGCGCCGGCGCCCCAGCTCGCCGCGGGCGTGCGCTCCGACAACGAGAGCATGCCCCGCCTCAGCAAGATGCAGATCGACCTGATGGTGAACAGCTTCGCGAACGACTTCACGCGCATCGCGACGCTGCAGTACACCAACTCCGTGGGCGGCGCCAAGATGAAGTGGCTCGGCGTCGACGAGGGCCACCACGAGCTCTCGCACAAGCCCGACGACGACAAGGCGGCCTCGGACAAGCTGACGAAGATCAACAAGTGGTTCGCCGAGCAGCTGGCCTACCTGGCGAAGCGGCTGGCCGAGACGCCGGAGCCCGGCGGCGAAGGCAGCATGCTCGACCACACCACGATCGTCTGGACGAACGAGCTGGGCCAGGGCAATTCGCACACGCTGAACAACATCCCGTTCGTGCTGCTCGGCGGCGGCCTGGGCTTCAAGATGGGCCGCTCGCTGAAGCTCAAGAAGGAAGCCCACAACCGCCTGCTGCTCGCGCTGGCGCACGGCTTCGGCCACCGCCTCGAGCGCTTCGGCAATCCCGAGCTCAGCGCGGGCGGCCCGCTGAACCTCGCCTAGGCGGGGAACGTGAACTTCTTCCAGGGCGTGACCCCGCCCGCGCGGCGCGTCACGTACGCTTCCTTCTTCGCGCAGTTGTAGATCATCGCGTCGATCGTGGTCTTCACTTTGACCTTCGGGGCATGCTCCTGCAGGCGGGCTAGGTCGACCTTGGCATCTCCGTCAGCCTTGATCCGGCCGCCGTTGGCCTTGGCGTCGAGGACGATGTCGAGCTTCTTCGGCGTCCCGCGGATCGTCGCCAGGTTCCCCTGGCCGTCGCCCAGGAGATAGACGAACCAGCCCGCGTGGGTCGCGCGCCGGACTTCCTCCAGGGCGCCCTTGAACGTGTCCTGGTACAGGATCTGGGCGATCAGCACGTAGGCCGGGATCCCGACCCGAGGCTCCTTGCCGTCGCCGCCGCCCGTGTGCCACGTCAGAGCCAGGCCCGCCGTGTTCATGCCGGCGCCCGTCCAGAGCCCCGGGTACGCGTAGGACAGCAGGCTCGGGCCTTCCGGCCGCTTCCAGTGCAGCATCTGCGACATCCCGTAGACGCTCTCCATCCAGTCCCAGGTCTGGCAGACGAACGTGTCGCCGTCCTTGGTGTCGGGCGGCGCGGACCCGAACACCGTGCAGTGATCCGTCGCGGGCACGAGGCCACGGTGCCAGAGCTCCTCGTGGTTGGTGACGAGGACGGTCTCCTCGATCGTGAGACCGCTCCCTTCCGCCATCCCCTCCATCTCCTCGAAGATCAGGGGCGAGTAGTCCTTGATGGCCTTCCCGCAGGCGGCGGCGTAGCGGACGATCGACTCCTTCGCGTTGGGCTTCTCGGTGAAGGAGGCGTAGATCTCCTTCTGGAGGAAGCCGCGGATGGCGTCCTTGAACTGCGAGCCGTACTGCCGGCCCCGCTCGCGCGGCTTGCCCGAGATGACCGTGAGCCCGTGCTCCAGCGACGGCGTCTCCTGGCGCGCGGCCAGCCCCAGCGCGGCGACCCCCAGGGTGCCCTGGCGGAGGAACGAGCGGCGATTCAGCATGGGTCTCCCTCCCCGACGTGATCCCGCTTTATCGACGCCCAATCGGTACCCCGGCGTCACGAAGTGTTACCGCTAACGTCGTTAAAATGGTATTACTTCGGCTTCGGGAGGAATTACATGAAAGGCGACGCAAAAGTCATCGAGGCGCTCAACCGCGCGCTCACCACGGAGCTCACCGCGATCAATCAGTACTTCGTGCAGAGCAAGATGCTCAAGAACTGGGGCTACCTCACGCTGGCGAAGAAGATGTACGAGGAGTCCATCGGCGAGATGAAGCACGCCGACCACATCATCGAACGCATTCTCTTCCTGGAAGGCATTCCGAACATCGCTCGATACGACGTCATCCGGGTCGGCAAGGACGTGCGCGAGCAGCTCCAGAACGACCTCAAGCTCGAGACGTCGGGCGTGAAGAACTACAACGAGACGATCGAGCTCTGCATCAAGGTCAAGGACTCCGGGACGCGCGAGCTGCTCGAGGAGATCCTGGTGTCAAGCGAGGAGCACGTCGACTGGCTGGAGACGCAGCTCAATCTGATCGAGTCGATCGGCCTGCAGAACTACCTGACGGAGAAGCTCGGCGAGGGCAAGTAGGCGGGGCGCGCTTCCCGCTCGAGGAGCGCCTCGATCGCCGGGTGGCAGGCCGTGCAGCCTCCGCCCGCGCCCGTGCAGGCGGTCACCTGGCGGACCGTGCAGGCCTTCCCGTCGCGGATCGCCGCGCAGATCGTACGTTCGCTGACCTTCAGGCACTCACAAACGATCCGGTCGCGCTTCATACTCCACCTAATTGAGTCTGAGTCTCAGTCTCAATAAATATACGCTCCAGGGGCCGCCGCGTGCAATAAAAAATTAGTCCTTCGGCGTCCGGGGCCGTCCGTAGCGGATCGTCCCGGCTTCCGAGCCCGGCCCCTGGTGCAAGAGGCCGCAGTGCCGCATGACCGCGATCGACGCCCCCAGCTGCGGGAACGTCTCCGCCACGATGGTCCTCGTCCGCGGGTCGCGCTCGACCCAGTCGATCAGCGCGCGGGTCGCTTCGGTGGCATAGCCCTTCCCCTGCTCGGACGCGACGACCCCGTACGACACCTCGACCGTTCCCGCCTGGTCCGGCGGGCCTTTGGGAGAGACGGCGCCGATCAGCATCCGCTCCGGCGACCAGAGCAGGACCCACCAGCCCCACCACCCTTCCAGGGAGGGATCCTTCCGGAGCACGTCGCGGACGTAGGCGAAGCCCTCGCGGGCCATCTGGCCGTCGTCGGAGAGGCGTGGCGGCCAGTCGGACGGGATCCGGCAGGACAAGGCCCGGGCCAGTGCAGTGGGGTCACCCGCCGCCGCAACGCCGAACGTCTCCGCGGTCCCGCTTTCGAGGACGAGTCGCTCCGTCTGCAGCCGCACGTCAACGCCGCATCATCAGGTCTTCGAGCACCCGCTCGATCATCCGGTCCGGCGCCCGCTTGATCAGGTACCCCTGCCCCGGGTCGCGGCCGAACTTCCACTCGAACGTCATGTCCTGCTTCAGGTCCATGTATCCCCGCGTCTCGGCGTCCCAGTAGTCCCGCCGGCCGCGGACCGCGTAGAGCACGGCCGTGGGATCGGCCACATGGCGGTCCTTCGCGACGCCGCCGAAGTAGAGCTCATAGGCGGCCCGGAGGGGATGCGGCTCCTTCAGCTCCCCGAATCGCGCCCCCACGTTGAGACCGCTCGGCTCCGACCCGATCTCCCGGCCGACGAACATCACGGGCGTCGGCCACATCCGGATCGCCGCGAACGCGGCCTGGGCGTCGCGGGTGAAGTTCACGTTGCCCAGCTGGAGATTGTCCCTCGCGGGCTTTCCCACGAAATTCCCGCCCATGCAGACCCATTCGCGGACCTTCCGCTTCGCGACGTCGGCGCCCGACGGAAGAGCGCCCTCGGCCGGCAGGCGGAGCAATTCGGCGAGGTTGGTCATGTAGCCGACCGTGACGACCACTACACTTCCGTCGGCTTCGCGGAGCAGGAGCTCCCGATAGAGCCGCGCCGCCTCGGGAGCCGCGTCCGCGGACTCCAGTCGGTGCGGGAAGCGCCGCGCGAGTTCCGAGGCATACTTGGAGGGCTGGAACTTCCCCGCTCCCTTGGGCACGCCGATCGGCAGCCCGGGCCGGCCGTACCAGGTGTTGATCGCGTCGATGCAGGGCGCGGCCGCCGGGTTCCGCGTGGACGCCATTGTCGCAATGATCCGGGCTTCCCCGAGATCGGCGAGCGCGTGCAGCAGCGCGAGCGCGGCGACGTCGTCGCAGTCGGTGCACATGTCGGTGTCGAAGACGACCGCGACGGGCGTGGAACACGCGGCGAGGGCCAGGAGGAACGCGGGAACGGCTCGCCGGATCACTTGAGGATTTCCGCGAGCGTCCGGCCTTCATTGCCCGACGGCGGCGGCACCGAGAGCATGTAGGCCAGCGTCGGCGCGATGTCCGCGACCTGGATGTCCTGAGGGTAGCGCCCCGCCTTGACCCAGGAGGGGCCCAGGAACATGATCGGCACCCGCGTGTCGTAGGTCCATGCCGACCCGTGGGAGGACGCGAAGGTCAGCAGGATGCCTTCCATGAAGAAGGAGCCGTCCTTCGGGACCACGAGGAGGTCGCCGCTCACCCGCGGATGCCAGGCCCGCGAGACCCGCAGGCCGAGCGCCGTCGGCGGCACGCGACCCTCCAACAGCTGGGTCCGCGTGAACACGGAGTGAACCCCGGGAGACGAGGCAAGGTATTGCGCCGCCTCATTCTCGACGTCGGCCCGCTTGAGGCGCCGTTCGTCGATCAGGTCGTAATCGAGCCAGAACGTCGGGTAGCGCCAGAACGCCGCGTACTTGCCGAGCCCGAAGCGCTCGGAGAGATGCGCGTTGAGCCGTTTGAGCAGCTCCTGCGCGTTGACGCGGGCGGCATCGAACCCGAGGACGTCCCTCCAGTACTCCGGCGAGTAGGAGAAGCCGTGGTCCGCCGTCAGCGTGATGAGCGTGTGGTCGAGCCCCACCCAGCCGTCGAGGAACGCGAAGAAGTCGGCGAGGATGCGGTCGAGGCGCACGAAGTCGTCCTGAGATTCCTTGCTCTCCGGACCGTACAGGTGGTTGATGAAGTCGTGGCTCGAGAAGCTGATCGTGAAGAGGTCCGGCACGCCGGCGGGGTTCCGTCCGATGTTTTCCTGCCGGATCAGGACCTTGGCGAACTCCGAGAGGTACTCGTGCCCGAACGGCGTGCCTTCGATGCCGGCGTAGTACTCGGGTCCGGGGGCCGGCTTCCCGCCCGTCACCTTGTGCGGGAACTTCCTGCCGTTGCCCTTGTAGTTCGCGACGTACGGCTGGTTCTCCACCGTCCCCGCGTAGGCCGCGTCCGGCAGCAGCGGCGTCCACTCCTTGCCGAACCACTTGTCCTGGGGCTTGGAGTACTCGAAGTCCGACCACCACTTCGGGAACTCCTCCATGTAGAACTCGCTCGTGATGAAGCGTCCGGTCGTGGCGCTGTAGAAGTACGGCGTGCCCAGGTGCCCCGCCGGCAGGATGGCGCCACGGTCCTTGAGCGACACCGAGAACACCCGCGACTTGAACGCGGTGGCGAGACGGAGCTCGTCGCCCACGGTCGTGACGAAGAGGTTCTTCGGCGAGGTCCCCTGCATCGGCTTCGTCGGCTCTCCGAGGTTCCGGGCGTCCGCGTCCTCGGTGCAGTAGACGACCTTCTTCGTCTTGCGGTCGTACCAGTCGTTCGAAACCATCCCGTGGCGATAGGGATGCGCGCCGGTCATCCAGGTCCCGTGGCCGACCGCGGTGATCGTGGTCGAGTGGCCGTAGTTCGCGTTGTCGAACCACGCGCCCTGGTCGAGCAGGCGCCGGAACCCGCCCTGCCCCAGGTGCTGGCGGTAGCGGATCACCTGATGCTGGCCGAGGCCGTCGATCAGGATGGCGACGACAAGCTTCGGCGGCGTCGCGGGCGCGCCCGACGACTCCGTCGATTGGCAGCCCGAGAGAGCCAGGGCCAGCAGGAGCAGTTTCGTGAGGCGTGACATGGGAGGTATTCAAGACTCTGCGGGGGCATCCGTCAAAGGATTGCGAGCGCGGGTGCACCCAGCGCGCCCCTGAGGCGGGAGCCTACTTCTTCCGCGTGTACGTGATCGTCAGGAAGGTCACGAACTTCCCGTCCTTCTCGATGGACGAGGTGTAGACCTTGTGATCCTTGTCCTTGACCTCGAGGGTCTCCCGGTATTTCGCCGGCTTGCCATCCTGGCCCGGGCCCTCGGTGTCGAGCGTGAGAAGCTTCCCCGCCGCGTCGACCGAGCCCTGGTAGGTCCAGAGGTGGCTGGTGACGGAGTCGACCCACGTGGCGACGTACTTCTTCTTCTCCGGGCTGTAGCCCAGCGTCAGGATGCCCGTGAAGGGCGTCCCGAAGAAGTCGCCCTTGTGCTCGCTCTGGACCCAGAAGCCGCCGATCATCCGGCTGCTCTCGCTGCCCTTGGTCTTGGTCGGGGGCTGGCCGGGTTCCCCGACGATCTCGCCCGCGGTATCCCACTCGCCGACGATCTGCTGGAGCCACTCGTGCTCCTTCTGGGGCTTGGGCATGTCCTGGGCATCCAGCGCCGGGACGGACAGGACGCAGGCGATCAAGGCGAGGGTCTTCATGGTCGTTCTCCTCAAGGCACGCGGGTATACCCGCGGAGGAGGAACGCGGCAACAGAAACTATCGCGGCGGCGTGGTGTCCGAGTAGAGCGCGACGCGGCCCTTGCCGGCCCGCTTTGCCTGGTAGAGCGCCTGGTCCGCCCGCAGGAAGAGGTCGTTCATCTCCAGCGCGTCGTGGGGGTAGACGGCGCCGCCGATGGTGACGGAGACCGAGATCGCCTTCCCGTCGATGCGGAACGGCTCGCCGCGCACCGCCATGAGGATGCGCGCGGCCGCGTCGAGCACGCCGCCGCGGGACGTGTTCGGGAGGATGACCTCGAATTCGTCGCCGCCGTAGCGCCCCACCACCGGCCCCTCCGACGTCTCGCGCGGACGTCCCACGACGTCCAGGCCGCGCAGCGAGCTCGAGAGCAGGTTGGCGATGCGACGCAGGATCTCGGTCCCGATGGGGTGGCCGTACTGGTCGTTCACCTGCTTGAAGTCGTCGACGTCGATCATCAGCAGCCCGCAGGACTGGCTCAGGCGCCGGGCACGGTCCATCTCGGCGTCCAGCGACTGCTCGAAGTGGGCGTGGTTGGCCACGGCCGTCGTGCGGTCGCGGGTGCTCTGCCGCTCCAGGAGGGAGTTCTCGATCGCGATGGCGGCGTGGTCCGTCAGGATCTCGGCGAGTTCCTGGTGGCGGGGCGCGAAGGCGTGGCTGATCCGGGTGTTGTCGACGTAGACGGCCCCGACGATGCGCGACTTGACGCGCAGGGGGAGGCAGAGGATCGAGCGGGCGTCGTAGCCCGGGAGCAGGCCGCCGTCGCGGATCCAGGATTCCTCGCGGACATCGTCGACCACGAGCCCTTCGCCCGTCTCGCTGACCCTCATGAGGACGGAGCCGAGCGTGGGGATCTCGGAATGCCGGATTTCGTTGTGCTCCTTGTCGCGCGAGAGCTCGGCGTTGAAGCGGTCGCCCTTGAAGAACGCGAGGGAGCCGCGGGTGGCGTTGGAGTATTCGATGATGGTGTCGAGGATCATGGTGACGAGGCGGCGGAGATTGCGCTCGGAGTTCATCTCCTTGAGCACGTTCAGGATGGGATAAAGGCCGGCGATCGACTTCTTTGACGCCGCCTTGCCTGCCGCCGTTCGCATGAGTCCTCTCTCGGCCCGCCGTTCCCTCGTCCTTAGTATACGCCGGTGAATTCAATTTTGCCTGATGAATTCGACGCCCCTGGAACGACGAAAACCCCGGCGGGCTCGCCGCCGGGGTCTTCACGCAGGGTCCGGCCTAAGGTCAATCTGCCGTCGGGGGCCCGCCCAGCTTCCCGCTCAGCTCGCGGGCCGTCTTCAGGTGGCCCTGGCAGCGGGGCCAGGCATTCTGGGCGAAGTCGCGGACTTCGGCGTCCGTCGCATGGGTGGCGTTATCCTGCAGCATGGCGACCCCCTTCTCGTGATCGCCGAGGATGATCGCGACGTAGCGACGGTCGACGTCGAGGCCGCCGGCCTCCTTCAGGCGCGCCAGGTCCCGGTGGTGGACCTCATTCTCCCGGTCGGGGAGCGTCACGCCCTTCTGTTTGGCGAGGTCGCTAATCTCGCTGTTTACTTTGCCGTGGTCGTCCAGCATCTTCTGGGCGAACGCCTTGACATCCGGATTGCTGGCCCGTTCCACCGCCTCCTTTGCCGCGGCCGTTTCCGCGAGATTGCACTCGGCGAGTTGCGTCAGGAACGACTGCGTCGAAATCGCGGTCACACCGCTCGTACGGTCCTTCTTCGGGTCGCCCTGTCTGCTCGTGCGATCCCCTTCCCGCCGCTCGCAGCCGACGATGGGGACCAGGAGCAGGGTGGCGATCAGCGCCGCAAATGGTTGTATCCGCATGGGAGGACTCCTTACCAATGGGGGTTGGGGGTTCAATCCGCCGTCGGAGACGCGCCGATCTTGCCGGCGATGTTGCGCGCCGTCTTCAGATGCGCCCTGAGATCGGGCGTCATCTTCTCCGCGAACGCGCGGAGGTCCGCGTCCTTGGCGAGCTTCGCGTTCTCCTCGAAAAGCGCGACCGCCTTCACGTGATCCTTCACCATCATGCCGATGTACTTCCGGTCGAAGTCCGACCCGTTGAGTTCCGCCAGGTCGGCCGCCATCTTCTTATGGTCGTCGTCGGTCTGCTCCGGGACCGTGAACCCCTTCTTCTTCGCGATGTCCGACAGCTCCCGGTTCGCCTTGCCGTGGTCGTCGATCATCTGCTGGGCGTACTTCTGGACGTCCGCGTTGCTCGCCCGCTCCTTGGCGAGGCGGCCCGCGTCGATCTCGGCCAGGTTCGCCTGCGTCGCGGTCGTCACGAACTGCTGGTCCGAGGCGGGGGTCGAGGCGGCGCCCGGTTCCGTCCGCGAGTACCCTGTCTGGTCCTTCCGTTGGTCGCGGGCTCCCGACGTCCGATCCCCTTCCCGTTGCTCGCAGCCGACGAAGAGGGTCAGCAGTCCCAGCAGGGCCGCCGTAACCGTGGTTCTGAGCATGGCCGGACTCCTTCCGTTAGGGGGTTGTGGAAAACGGACTCCCGGCCCGACACCCCGAGCGGGTCTCGTGGGACCAGGAAAGCGCTGCACGCTTCTCTATCCGGGCTGATTCGTCTCGGCCGACCGGCGTTATGTTTGAAAGTTCCGTGACCTTGGCCGCCGGCGCCCGTATCCTGTCCAAGGCACCGCCCGTGTGAGGCTCCCCGGATGAGAACCCTGGTCATCGCCGACAACGACCTCTTCGCCCGCTGGGTGACGGTCTGTCTGGCGTCCGCGGGGCACCGCGTGATGGTGATGGCGCCGGGCGCCCACCGGCTCACGCGGCTCTCCCGACACTGCCGGGCGCACACGGCCTGCGACGCCGCGGTGCTCCGGCAGCCCGACTCCTCGCTGCTGGATCGGATCGAGAGAACCTGCCGCGAACACCAGCTCGAGTGGGTCGTGCCGGCCGACCTCCCGGCCGCCCTTCTCCTGGCCCGGGGCCGGGCCCGCCTGAAGACCCCGTCGATCTTCCCGATCTCCGACGCGGCGCTGATCGAGCGCCTCCACGACAAATGGGAGTTCCACGGCCTGCTCCGGACGCAGGGGCTGCCGGCGCCGCGGACCTGGCTCTGGGAGGGCGTCGCGGACGTCGAGCGCGGCTCCTGGGACTTCCCCCTCATGCTGAAGCCGCCGCGCGGCGAAGGCGGCGTCGGCGTCCGCCGGGTCGACTCCCGGAGCGATCTCTCGAGCCTCCTGGGCTCCTACGGCGCGCAGCACGGCTGGCCGATCCTGGCGCAGGAGTTCATCCCGGGCCGCGACATCGACCTGAGCGTGCTCGCCGATCGGGGCCGGGTCGTCGCCTGGACCGTGCAGCGGAGCCCCTCCGGCCAGCCGAGCGACCTCGAGTTCCTGCAGCACCCGCGGGTCCTGGAGATCGGCGCCGCGCTCGTCCGCGCCGTCGGCTACCACGGGGTCGCCCACTTCGACCTGCGCATCGACGAGCGCAGCGGCGAGCCGCTCTTCCTGGAGGCCAACCCCCGCTTCTGGGGCTCGCTCCGTCATTCGCTCTGGAGCGGCGTCAACTTCCCCGCGCTCGGCATCGAGCTCGCGCAGGGCAGGGGTTCCGGCGCGCCGTTCCGGCCGGTGGTCGGCCCCTGCCGCGACCCGGGCTTCTCGATCCGCTCCAGCGTGAGCGCCCTGCTCCGCGGCCGGCTCCGGCCCGACGGCTGGTCGTCCGCGACGGAGGCCGCCTGGCGCTGCCACCTCAGCGACCCGATTCCGGAGCTCTGGCAGCGCCTGCGTCGCCTGGGCCGGACGCGGAAGCAGACGGCCCCGGACCTCGCCTTGAGGCCCTGAGGCCGTCCCCACGACCCTTCAGCGGTTCCCCTTTCGGCCCCGATCCGTGGCGATCCCGATCTCCGCAAGGACGGCGCCGTGGTCGGAGGGCCACATCCCCGTGGACGTCCTCTCCGACCGCTCGTCTCCCCAAACCTCCGCGTCGACCCGAATCCGCTCCGGATCCAGGCCCGCCTGCGAGAAATTCAAAAGCACCAGATCGATCCTCTGCGTGAACTGGTCGGACTCATTCCGGAGAGTCGAGTCGTGGCCCCACGTCAGACCCGCGCCCTGATCCGCGCGCGCATTCCGGGTCCACGCATCCACGTACCCGAGGGAATTCAGGTACGCGTAGGCCTCGCCGACAGGCGCCGGCGAGTTGAAGTCCCCGACCAGGATCACCGGCTTCGACTGGCCAGTGAGGGACGCGGCCAATTCGCGGGCCTGCGCCATCTGCACCTCCGGGAACGGGGTGTCCTCAAGGTGCGTCGAGGCGAAGCGATAGGATCCGCGTCGGGCGATGACGGCGTCGACCGCGACGTACCCCCGACGGATCTCGATCCCCAGACTCGGCAGCGGGAGCGTCGCCATGTAGTTTGACGCCGTCACGTTGGAGGTCTCCACGTCGCCGCGGGCGAGAACCACGTCGAAGTCCGTAAGCCGAATGTCGTCACACGCGAAGGTCTCGGGGTCGACGATCATCGGGAGTTCGACGTCCACATTCTGAATCTTGCCGGCCACCCGGTAGTCCAGACCTCGCGCCGAGAGCGCCGCCCGGAGGATCTCCAGGTAATCGAACACGACGGTCTCCGCCGGAACGACACCACCCAACGCGGCGTCGCCGGGGGACTGGGTCCGAATCAGCGACACTTCCTGCAATCCGATCAGATGAGGCCGCTTTCTGGCGATCTCGTCCGCCATCGCCTCCGCGCGCTCCGGACAATTCGTCGACAGCAGCTGTGCGAACGCCTGCGCCGCGAGGACCGGAATCTCGTTCGGATCCTGCGATGCCAGGAGGGGATCCACGTCGAAGCCCACATACACGTTCTGGGTCATGACTGAAACGCCCCCCTCCTCTCCCGACTCGTCCCCGCAACCGGCGGGGAGCAACGTCGAGCTCAGCGCCAACAGCAGCGCCATTCCCCAGCGGGACACCCGCGACGTCCGTCCGTCTGTCATGGCTTCCTCCGTCCTTTGCGAATCAGGCCCACGTCACGGCGGAGCAGAATGCAAAGGTCGTGCCCCGGGAAACCGATGAATTCAGGTCCCAATCGGCGTTTGCTGCGAACAACTGTTCGCGGCAGCCGCGAATCCCATGCGAATCGCGGGGTTCGGGAGCGGCACAGGACTTGCGGAAGCTGGCGGGATGGCTCAGGTTTTCTCTGACGCGGTGCTTTACGGTCGCCCTGGCGATGTTAAACTGGCCTCGAACATGAGCGACCTAATCGCCACGTGGTCGCCCCTCCTGGCCTTTCTTGTCAGCACTTCCCTTTTCGCGTGGTGCCTGCTCCGCGCGGCCCGCTCCACCCCCAGCCTGCTCCTCACTCTTCTGATCGGATGCTTCGCGGAGTGGAACCTGTTCGAATGGCTCTGGTGGTTCACCGACAAGAAAGTCTACGACTATGTCCAATTGGAATACGTCGGCGTCGCTTTCGCCCCCACCGTCGCGTTCCACTACGCCCTCTCCCTGGAGCCGCCCTCCCGGCTCCGCTCCTGGGGCCTGACCGCCGTTTATAGCTGCGCCACCGTCTTCCTGGCCATCGCGCTGGCAGGCTTCGTGAACAACGATGCCCTCGACCTCTTCAAGGCGAATCTCTATAGCTGGGGATACCTCGCCGTCTTCATCCCGGTTGTTCTGTGGACGATTGTCCTGTTCGAGCGCTCCCGGAGGCGCGCCCAGGACCCGCGAATCCGCGCACTCTTCTCGTACCCGCTCGCGGCCGGGCTTCTCATGGCGCCGACGGGTTTCGTCGAACTGGCCATTCCGCTCTTCGGATGGACTCAGGTTCCGCGTCTGGCGAGCCTGGGAGCCCTGGCGGGCTCGGTGGTCCTCACCCTCGGCGTCTTCCGCTACCGCACCGTCTACGACTCGTTCGCGGTCCTCCGGCGGGACAGCGCCAACGTCCTCCGCGCCACCGTCCAGGGCGTCCTCTACCTCGAGCCCGACGGCCGCGTCGTCTTCTCCAACAGCGTCGCCCGAGATCTCCTCGGCATGGACCCGAAGACGCTGGCCGAAACGGGTCTCGAGATTCCTGTCTCCGGGCGCTCCATCGTCCGCCGCGGGAATCTCATTCTCGAAGTCCGGACCGCCCCGTCCGAAGACGTGTTTCCGCCCGGCCGAATCTCCCTCATCCTCCAGGACAAGACGCGGGACTTCGAGCTGATGCAGACGCTCGCCTCCAAGGAGGCGCTGGCGGCCCTGGGGCAAGGCGCGGCCACCCTCACCCACGAGATTCGCAATCCCCTGACCGCGATCAACTCCACGCTCGACTGCATCGTGCACGACGCCGGCCAGGGGAGACCGCCGCTCCCCGAACACGTGGCCCTCATCCGCTCCGAGGTGGAGCGCCTGAACGATCTCCTCGAGAAGACGCTGGAGTTCAGCCGGCCTCTCGTGCTGCGGCGGACTCCTTGCGACCTCAACGATCTCATCCGCCGGGTGCTGAAGCGCGGCGGCTCGGAATCCCCGGTGCACACCCGGCTGGCCTCGGACCTGCCGCTCATCAACGCCGACTCCGAGTTGCTGGCCCACCTGCTGGAGAATCTCGTGCGAAACGGCGTGGAGGCCTCCCGGGAGGTGCGCGTGGCGACGGAGCGCTGGTCCGGAGGAGCCCTCCTCCGGGTGACGAGCGTCGGCGCCCGCATCCCCGACGACGTGCTCCCCCGCCTCTTCGAGCCGTTCTTCACGACCAAGGCGAAGGGCACGGGCCTCGGGCTCGCCCTTTCCAGGAAAGTCGCGACGGCCCACGACGGCGAGATCGCCGGGCGGAACACGGAGGAAGGCGTGGATTTTGAGGTGAGACTGCCGCTATGAAGGACGTGCTGATCATCGACGACGAGGAGGCGATCCGCCATGCGCTCGTCGATCTGCTGGAGCGCAACGGCATCAGCGCCGAGTCCGCCGGCGATCGACCGACGGCGCTGCAGGCCCTGTCGTCGGGCGAGTTCGAAGTCGTCCTGCTCGACCTGCGGCTGCCCGGGGTCGAGGGCCTCGACCTGCTCAAGACGATCCGCCGCGACTACCCCCAGCTGCCCGTCATTCTCATCACCGCCTACGCCACGGTCGAGACCGCCGTCGACGCGATGAAACAGGGCGCTTCGGACTTCATCACCAAGCCCATCGACCAGGCCCAGTTGCTGCGGGCGCTGGAACCCGCCCTGCGGCAGTACGAGCAGGAAGCCGAGACCAGTGCCCTCTTCATTCCCTTGTCGAAGAACCTCCAACTCGTCTGCCGCGACCCTCGGAGCGTCGAGGTGGTGAACCGGGCAAAAAAGCTGGCGGGGTCGGACCTGCCGGTCCTGATCACCGGCGAGACCGGGGTCGGAAAGGAAGTCTTCGCCAGACTCCTCCACGAGTACGGCTCCCGCCGCGGCGGACCCTTCGTCAAGGTGAACTGCGCGGCCATCCCCAAGGATCTCTTCGAGAGCGATCTCTTCGGGCATTTGAAAGGCGCGTTCTCGGGGGCGGTGGTCGACAAGCCTGGCCGCGTGGAACTCGCCGAGGGGGGAACGCTCTTCCTCGACGAAATCGGCGAACTGCCGTTCCCCGCGCAGGCGAAGCTGCTCCAGTTCCTCCAGGATCACACCTTCGAGCGCGTGGGCGACGTGCGTACGCGGAAGGCCGACGTGAGAGTCGTCTCGGCCACCAACCGGGACCTCCACGACGCCTTCCGCGAGGATCTGCTGAATCGCCTCGGCGTGGCTCTGCCGGTGCCCGCCCTCCGGGAGCGTCCGGAAGACATCGAGCCCCTCGCCCGATACTTCCTGGAACGTCAGCCACGACCGGTGACGCTGGCTCCGGGCACCCTCGACGCGCTCCGGAATCACCCGTGGAAGGGCAACGTGCGCGAACTCGCCCGCCGCATCGCCGAGGCGGTCGCGCTGGCGGACGGCCCGCTGATCACGGCGCAGCAGATCATTCCGTCCCCGGCGGCACCGCGGACCATCTTCGAGGAGCGGGATCAGTTCGAACGACGCCGCATCGTCGAATCCCTGGAGAAGACCAAGGGAAATCGAACGGAAGCCGCCAAACTCCTGGGGATCTCCCGAAGAGGGCTGCAGAAGAAGCTCCGCGAATTCGAGATCCCCTAGCGCCTCCCCGGCCGAATTAGGCGCACCCGAGCACGCTCGCCGCGAACCGCCGTTCCCGAGCACCCCTCATTCCGCGCGAAAAACCCACAACATCCTCTGGCCCCTCCCTTGCACTGGAGGCCCTGCCTGACGAAGGGAGAACGGGATGAGATTGATCGTGCTGCTCGCCATGGTGGGGAGTTCCGTGGGATGTAGCTCCGCGCTTCGCGGGGCGGAGACCTGCACCGAGATTCACTTCGACGCAACGTACGTCCTGGCGCGCTGGGCCGGATGGCCGGCCGAGGACGCGCTCCGCATCGCCGCGGCGAATTGCTGGACCGACCGGCACGCGGAGACGAACTCGGTCGCGACGGAGCGCCGCGTGCTCGGAGGCCTGGTCAATCCGATCACGGTGCCTCGGATCCTGCTCGCCAGTGTCGGCGATCTGGCCTTCCAGGGGATGCCGCTCCGCCGGGCCGTGGGACGTCGGGTCGCCGAAGCGACCGCCTGGGCGGCCCCGTTGCTCGGACATCGCCTCCATTTTCCCGCCGTCGACCTCGACGAGCCGGTGCGGCCCGCGTTCTTTGTCAACCCCGCCACCGGCGACCTCGAATACGGCAACGCCGAAGCGCGCCGGGTCCTCGAGCGGGCCTTCCTCGACTTCCAGACGGGCGACGACGACGGTCCCGCCTCTCTGGCGCTCCTCGGAATCGGCCTGCACTGCATCCAGGATTCCTACAAGCACCGCGGCTATAGCGCCGCCTGCGGACACATCGGCGCTCGACCGGACCCGGACGAGCCTTGCGGCAACGCCGAGCTCCTGCTGGAAAGCGCCCGAGCGACGCTCTGTTCGCTGCGCTATGCGCGCCGGCTCGCGGTCGGCCGCTCGTCCGATGCCCCTTCGGACTGGAAGTCCCGCGTGTCGAGCGTGCTCGCCCAGGGAGGGGGTGCCGCGGCTTGGGCTGAATTCGTGCGATCGGATCTCCGGGACGATTATCCCGACCGATCTTCCCTGCTCGATCGATGGCGATCGCAGGGAGGCGAGGAGGCCTTCGAGCACGCGCTGGAGCGGGTCCGGGAGGTGCTGCGATGAACCCGATCGAAGAGAGCACCGTGATGGTGACGGAAGAGGCGTCGTACTGGGCCCACGGCCTGACTCCGGAGCGGCGGACGGCGATCCGGGAGCTCCACCGCATCCGGCCGGGCTGGAACCTGGTCGCCCTGGTCTTCGCCGGCCTCTGGGCGCTGGCCGGGTGGGCCGTCCTCCACTACCCGGTCTGGCAGGTCCGCGCGCCCGGGATAATCGTGATCGGCGCCTGCGTGCACGCCATGGCGATCCTGATGCACGAGGGCATCCACGGCAACCTGTTCCGGAAGCCCCGCCTGGACCGCTGGGTCGGATTCGTCCTGGGAGCACCCGCCCTGTTCTCGAGCACCGCGTATCGGGTCACGCATCAGCTGCACCACCGGTTCAATCGCAGCTCCCGGGATCCAGATGAGTTCTCGAACCTCAGCCGCAATCGGACCGTGCTGTCCGTCGCCTTCTACGCGTGGTTGTTCATCGGCATGGCGATCTACATCGTTCACGTGCCGCTGACCGCGCTTCGCATGGGGTCGCGCTCTCAGAAGCGGGACGTCCTCCTTGAAGAGCTTCTTCTGGCACTGCTTTATGGAGCCATCGCAGCCCTGACGGTCCACTTCCGACTGCTGCAATCGCTCCTTTGGGTGTGGGTCTATCCCATGCTCGTGGCGGCCTTCCTGGGCAGCGTCCGCGGCTGGGCCGAACACATGATGACGGTCCCGGGCAATCCGCTGACGCAGACCCGGACCGTGACCAGCAATCGGGTGGTGTCCTTCTTCATGTGCAACCTGAACTACCACCTGGAGCACCACCTCTTCCCCGCCGTGCCCTGGTACAACCTTCCGCACGTGCACCGGCTGCTGCTGGAGGACTATCGCGCCGCCGGATCCTTCATTTACCGATCGTATTTGAAGTTCTGCTGGGATGCCGTTCGAGGCGGCGTCCACCGGGAGGCGCCGCAACGTCGTACGGACTAGACCGACTGCGGAGGAAGCGGCCCCCGCCGGATCGCGAACTCCGCGCGGATCCGCTCCGTCTCGCTGTCGATCCGCTCCTCGGGAGCATGCTCGGCGCGCAGCAGCAACTCGGAGAGGCCCACGGCGGCCTCCGCCTCTTCGATGCAGATCGCGGCCGCGCCCAGCTGCTCCAGCGGCTCTCGCTCCGTCAGATAGCGCGCCCGGGACAGGATGATGAGCTCGCCGTTGATCTGGCGCGCCGCCACCAGCACCGGGGTCCGCGCGGCCAGGTCCGGCAGCGTCACGATCAAGTACTTCGCCTTCTCCACGCCCGCCGCCCGAAGAATGTCCGCCTTGCCCGCGTCCCCGTAGATCGCGGGAACGCCCTCCTCTTCAAGCCGCTTGATCGTGTCCACGTTCAGGTCGATGATGATCGGCTGGATCGAGAAGCCGTCCAGGATCTGCTTCACCGTCTGCCCAACCGGGCCGTAGCCGACCACGATGGCGCGCACCCGGGGGTCCGGCTGGACAATCCGCTCGCGGACCGCCGTGTTCCGGAGCCGCGTGAGCGCCTCGGCCCGCCGGTTCAGGAGCCGCCAGAGCCGGGGTCGGTTCCGGAGCCCCGCCTCCAGGCGCCCCGCCGCCCGGAAGAGCAACGGGTTGATGCTGATCGAGAGGAGCGCCGACGCCACCAGGACGCTCTCGCCCTCCCTGGGCAGGACGCCGAGCTTCCTCGCCAGCCCCGACAGGATGAACGAGAATTCGCCGATCTGTGCGAGCCCGATCGCGACCGTGAGGGCCGTGCTGACCGTATAGCGAAGCGCCAGCACGATCGCGAGCGCGACCAGGGGCTTCGCCAGCAGGATGATCGCCAGCACCGCAAGCACGAGGAGCGGCTTCTCGAGGAGGAACCTCGGATCGAAGAGCATTCCCACCGACACGAAGAAGAGAACCGCGAAGGCGTCTCGCATGGGCAGCGCGTCCGCCGCCGCCTGCTCGCTCAGCTTCGACTGCCCCACCGCCATGCCGGCCAGAAACGCCCCGAGGGCCATGGAGGCCCCGAAGACGATCGACGAGCCCGCCGCGATCACGAGCGCAAACGTGAGGACCGCGAGCGTGAAGAGCTCGCGCGAGCGCGTCCGGGCCACCTGCGTCAGCGCCCAGGGAATGACCCGGCCGCCTGCCACCAGCACGATCACGGCCAGGAGCCCGATCTTGGCGACCGCGATGCCGATCGACGCCAGCATCGGGCCCGCGCCCGCCGTCGGCGTCGAGGACGCGACCGCGGGGAGCAGCACGAGGACCACAACGGTGAACACGTCCTCGACGATCAGCCAGCCCACCGCGATGTGTCCCTGCGGCGTCGCCAGCCGGTCGTTGTCCATCAGGACCCGCATGAGCACCACGGTGCTGGCGACCGAGACCGCGATGCCCAGCACGATCCCCGCGCCCCAGCCCCACCCGAGCGAGTGCGCCACGACGGCCCCCAGGGCGGTGGCGATCACGCTCTGCCCGATCGCGCCCGGGATGGCGATGCGTCGGACGGCCAGCAGATCCTTGAAATGGAAGTGCAGCCCGACGCCGAACATCAGCAGGATCACCCCCACTTCCGCCAGTTGCGTCGCCGTCCCTGCGTCCGCGACCGGGCCCGGCGTGAAGGGGCCGATCGCGATGCCCGCCAGGAGGTAGCCCAGGATCGGCGAGAGCCCCAGGCGCTGCGTGACGTACCCGAAGATCAAGGCCCCGGCGAACGCCATCGCGAGGGTCAGGATGAGATCAAGCTCGTGCATGGAATGGCATCCTTCCGTGAAGAGGATCCAGAAGTCCGACCGATGTCCCGTGGCCCTGGCTAGACGGGCGGGGCTCGGCGCTGCTGGGGATGCCCGGCGAGGAAAACCTGAAGGTATAGGGGTCGGGTCAGGTCCGAGGTCGCTCCGGGACTCGTCGCGACCCACGCTCTCGGGACCGGCAGGTCGATGCCGGGGAGCCGATCCGTCACCAGATCGGGCAGCCGCTTGACGAGCGGCACCACGGTTCGCTGAGGAGCCTTGGCGGCAATGACGCCGTCCCCCTGCGTCGACGCGTCCTTCGACGGACGGCCGGCGCTTGCCGCCACGACCAGAAGCGCGATGAGCACCCCGAGACTTCTCGCGACGAGGGGCCAGATGGAGCGTCGGCGCTGCCGCATGGGACCCATCATAGCGTCCGTCCCGAATCCGGCAACGCTCCCGTCGAGTCGCCCGCGGAAACCGGGAACTCCAGCGTGAACGTCGTCCCTTCCTCCGCGCTGCTCCGCACCGCGACCGTGCCGCTGAGGGCTTCGACGTAGGATTTGACGAGCGCGAGCCCGAGGCCGGTGCCGCCGCTCTCCCTCGAGCGCGCGGGATCCGCCCGGTAGAAGCGGCGGAAGAGCTTGGGCAGATGCTCCGCGGGAATGCCCGGGCCCGTGTCGGCGACCTCGACCCGCGCCGAGCCGTTCCGGCGCTCGATCGAGAGCCGGATCCGGCCGCCCTCGCGGTTGTACTTCACCGCGTTCTCCACCAGGTTCATGAAGATGCGGCTCAGCGCCGAGACGTCGCCCTGCACGCTCACGTCGCTGCCCTCGAGCTGGATCTCGATCCCGCGCTCCTTCGCCGAAGGCTCCCAGGTTTCGCGGGCTTCCTCGAGGAGGGGCCGGAGCTCCACGCGGCGGCGCTCCAGCACGTGCCGCCGCGAGTCCAGTTGCGCCAGGGTGTAGAGGTCGGAGACGATCTGGCTCATGCGCCCGACCTCCTCGCCCACGCTCGCCAGCGCCCGGCGCCGCTCCTCGGGCGTGCGGCCCTCCTGGATCGCGTTCTCGACTTCGGCCCGCAAGTTGGCCAGCGGCGTCCGCAGCTCATGGGCCGCGTCCGCGGCCATGTGCCGCAGGTCCTCCACGCCCTGCTCGATCCGGTCGAGCATCTCGTTGAACGTGCAGGCCAGGTCGCGAAGCTCGCCGCCCGGCGGCAGCGGCACGCGCTCCGAAAGATGCGCGCGCGTGATCCGCTCGGCGTGGCGCCGCAGTTCCTCGACCGGGCTGAGGGTGATCCGGGAGAAGATGTATCCGACGATCGACGCCAGGACGAGGCCCACGGGGGCAAAGAACCCGAAGTAGGTCCGCAGCTGACGCAGCGGGCCTTCGACGGCCGCGTCGGACAGCGTCACGCGGACCCGCAGATCCTGCCCCGGGGCGGCGCTCAGACGCGCTTCGAGGCGTCGATATCCCAGCGTGCCCTCCGTGAAGCCGCGGGACCGGTAGAGACGGGAGCCGTCCGGATTCAGCACCTCCGCCTCGGCTCCGGCGGTTTGCAGCAGCCGATCCAGATCTTCGACGTCATCGCCGGCCAGGGCCGGCTTCCCTTGAAGCTCGACGAGGAGCCGCTCCTGGAAGAGCGCCGACGCGACCGCGAGCTCGCGCGCCAGGCGCCGCTCGAGATCCTGCCGGACCAGCATGTAGAGACCGGCGCCGAAGACGGCGAGCAGCACGCCGCTGATCGCCGCGAAGCGGACGGTCAGACGGCCGCTAGTCGACGTCATCCCCGCCCTCCCGGAGGACGTAGCCCACTCCTCGAAGGGTGTGGATGAGGCGCGGCTCTCCCTGCTCCTCGAGCTTGCGGCGCACCGCCGCGATGAAGACGTCCACCACGTTCGATTGCCAGTCGAAGTTGTAGTCCCAGACGTGCTCGGCAATCGACGTCCGCGTCAGCACCCGGCGGGGGTGCCGCAGGAAGTATTCGAGAAGCGCGAACTCGCGGGCCGTCAGGACGACGGCGCGGGAGCCCCGCCGCACACTGCGCTCCAGGAGATCCATGCTGACGTCGGCGAAGCGCAGGGTGGTCGACCCGCCCTCCTTGCCGCGGCGGAGCAGCGCCCGGAGCCGCGCGCGCAGCTCGTCGAGGGCGAACGGCTTCGTCAGATAGTCGTCCGCCCCGCGGTCGAGTCCTTTGACGCGATCCTCGACGGAGTCGCGGGCCGTCAGGACGAGCACCGGCATCTTCCGGCCCCGCTCCCGCAGGTCCTGGAGGACTTCCAGGCCGCCGACGCCGGGGAGCATGAGGTCGAGCACCACGGCGTCGTAGTCTTGCTTCGAGGCCAGGTCCCGGCCCTCCCGGCCGTCGTGGCAGAGGTCGACCGCGTGGCCGTCTTCCTTCAGGGCCCGCCGGATGAATCCCGCGAGCTTCTTCTCGTCCTCGACCACCAGGATCCGCATGGCCCCGATTATAGCAGGAGGGGCTTGTAGGGGGACTCCTGACTGCATTAGAATTGAAAGGAACTGAGGGGTTGCATGGTCGATCTCGCTCGGGCCTACCGGGGCTGGTTCCTCAAGCGCATGGCCTGGCTGATCCCCGGCTTCTCGGTCTGCTGCGCCATCGGCGGCCGCGTCCTCCTCGATTCCGCCGGCTCGCCCGCCTCCATCCCGTCGCTGGCCATCGTGGCGGGCTCCTTGATCCTCTTCGGGACGATGTTCTTTCGCAGCGTGCAGGTCTACCGCCGCGGCTCGCGCGGCGACCGCGCGGCCGCACGGACGTTGAGGCGGGTGCTGGGCCCCTACCGGGAACTCTCGATGACCGGCATCGCGGCCGTTCTTTCGCTCGCGGCGCTCCCGCTCCTCTTCGAGCATCCCGCCCCGCTCCGCGAGGTGGCCGTGTACCGTCCGAACCACGGCCGACCGGGCGCGAGGAAGACGTCCGACGCGGCGCCCGCGGAGGCCGCCCCGGCGGCGCCCGCGGCCGACCCGGCGCCTTCGGAGGTCGCCACGCCTCCCGAGCCGCCGCCGCCCCTGCCGCTCGCCGCGCCGGAGCTTCCGCGACTCGAGGACGATCCGTTCCTGACGCCCCTTCCCCTGCCCCTGACGGTTGCCGCCAGCCTGACTCAGGAAGCCCCCACGAAGGGCCGCGAGGAGCAGGACCCTCCGCAACGCCCGGAGGTCGTGGACTTCGCCCGCTCGCTCGCGCTGCCGACACCGCAGCCGGTCCTCAACCGCGGCGGACTTCCCTACGAAGACGACGCCACGTCGATGCCGCCCCCGGAGCTCAACCTCGACGTCACTGTCGTCCCGAACTCCGGTCAATGGAAGGGCACGATCTACCAGCTGTCCTTCGAGCTGCCGCTGAGCCGGGACCAATCGGTCCATCTGTCGTACTTCGCCGCCGCGATGAACAACGAGAAGGATGACGAGGACTACGAGGCCACCCTCGCGTGGCACCGCATGACTCTCAGTTACGAGGTCAAGCTGGCGGGCTACACGCGCAACGCCACCTTCGACCTGGCCCTCCGCCTCGGGGGATCGGTCGACGTGATTTCCGAGCACGAGCCCGACATCCGCATCGACCCGACGCCCCGCATCTCGCCCTGGATCGGCATGGAAGCCGCGGTCTGGGAACAGAGCGGATTCGGGGTGGTCCTCCAGGGCGGATACTCCGTGGCGGCACGCATCACCGGGGCCTCGGCCGCGGTGGCCGATCTGCGACTCCTCATCCGCTACGACCTGTCGGAGAATCTCTCCGTCTACCTGGGCTACCGCTACACCACGCTGAGGCTCCACGACCACGACGAGGGGCCCGTGCGGGAAGAGCTGCATGAGCACTTCTCCGGCCCTCTGGCCGGACTCTCCCTGCGCTTCTAGAGCACCCTCCCTCCTTCATGAAGAAATTTTCATGAAGGATTCATCCTGGGCTCATTCCCCCTCTCGATAGTGGCAGGGGGGAACCAATGAGCGGCAATCCGTCGAATCCGAGCCCGGGCGTCCCCTGGTTCGCCTGGGCCCTGACCGGCAGCGTGTTGCGCCTCGTCGCGGCGGCCGTCGTGCCCGTCCTGCCCGAGGAAGCCTATCATTGGTGCTACACCAACCACCTGAGCGCCGGCTTCTACGACCATCCGCCCATGATCGCCTGGATGATCGCGCTCGGACGCCTCGCCTTCGGGGACACGGCGCTGGGGATCCGCATCGTCCCCGCCCTCGGGTCGCTGGGCACGAGCCTGGCCCTGGGAAGCCTGTCGCGCCGCCTCCACGGCGAGGACGCCGCGCGCTGGACGTCCCTCCTCTTCGCCCTCGAGCCGGCCGCGTTCGTGGGGTCGGCGTTCGGGTTCCCGGACGCCCCGCTGCTCCTGTTCTGCTCCCTCGCCTCGCTCTTCGTCGCCATGGCGCGGCAGTCCGGCCGCGGCGCCTGGTGGCTGGCGGCCGGCGCCGCCTGGGGCGCTGCCCTGCTCTCGAAGTACACCGCGGGCTTCCTTCCCGCCGTGCTCTTCCTGTATCTGCTCCTCGCCGCGCCGGACCGCCGCTGGTTGAAGACGCCCTGGCCGTATCTCGCGGTGCTCGTAGGCATCGCGGTCTTTTCGCCGGTGCTCTACTGGAACGAAACCCACCACTGGGCCTCGTTCCGCTTCCAGGCCGTCCACCGCTTCGAGGAGATGGAAGGCCCGAGGGTCTCGGGGGGACTGAAATTCCTGGCGGGTCAATGGGGCGCCGGTCTGCCCCTGACGCTGCCCCTCGCCATCGCGGCGACGGCCGCGGCGATCCGCCGGAGGACGCCCGACGACCTGTTCCTGCTCTGCCTGAGCCTGCCGCTGCTCCTGTTCTTCTTCGTCATCGGTTTCTCCCGCGCCTCCCATGTGTTCTGGCCGCTCCCCGCCTACCTGGCCCTGCTCCCCTTGATGGGGGAGACGGCCGCCCGAGGGTCCGGGCGGATCGCCGGCGCCTACCGGGCCTGCCGCGGCTGGCTGGCGGGGGTCAGCGCCGCCGCCCTGCTCGTCGGCGCCATCCACTTCGTCCATCCCTTCCCCGGGGTTCCCGCCCTTCGGGGCGTCTACGATTGGGAAGGCATCACGGAACGGGCCATGGCGTTGCGCTCGGAGCTCGCGGACGACAGCTTCGTGCTCGGGGTCGGCAAGCGCTATCTCTGCGCCGCGCAGCTGGCCTTCCACCTTCACTCGGCGGACCGGGTCCAGGCCAAGAATCTCCTCGGCGAGGACGGGCTCCAGTTCGCCTACTGGGCCCACCCGGAGTCGCTCCGCCACCACGACGCCGTCGTCGTGGCGGACGAAGGCTGGTCCAACCTGGAAGCGATCCTGCGCACGCGGTTCAAGAACGTCGAGAGGAAGGGCGACTGGACGGTGCTCGCACGTCCGGGCCCAAGGCAGGAGCGCTATGTCTTCTATCTCGCCAAAGGCTACACCCCTCCATGAGCCCGACGTGAACGACGCCGCGCCGAATCAGAAGGGGCCGTCCGTCCCGACCACGATCATCGTGCCCACCTACAACGAGGCCGACAATCTGCCTCCCCTCTGCCATCGCATCAGCGACGCGCTGCCCGGGGCCGAGATCCTGGTGATCGACGACGGCTCGAAGGACGGGACCCCCGACGTCGCGCGGAAGCTGTCGGAGAAGTTTCCGCTCCGGATCATCGAGCGCGTCAACGAGCGCGGACTCTCGACCGCGGTCCTCCGCGGCCTGGCGGAAGCCCGGACCGAGCTCTGCGTCGTCATGGACGCCGACCTGAGCCACCCGCCCGAAGCGATTCCCCGGCTCGTCCGCGCGGTCCAGGAAGGCGCGGACGTGGCGGTCGGGAGCCGCTACGTCCCGGGCGGCGACATCGACCAGTGGCCGCTCTTCCGGCGCCTCGCCTCGAAGGCCGGCACCCTGCTCGCCCGGCCCCTCACGCCGGTCCGGGACCCGATGGCGGGCTATTTCTGCCTCCGGAAGAGCCTGCTGCAGGGCGTTTCGCTGAAGCCCCGCGGCTTCAAGATCCTGCTGGAGATCCTCGCCCGCACGGGCACGCCGCGGACTTTCGAGGTGCCGATCCACTTCGAGGACCGCAGCGCCGGCGACAGCAAGTTCAGCTCGAAGGAGCGCCGCGAGTTCCTGAAGCAGGTCTGGACGCTCTACCGCGACCTGAACGCCTGGCCCCTGAAGCTCGCCAAGTTCCTCGCGACCGGCGGGCTGGGGATGCTGATCGACATGGCGGTCCTCTACGCCGTCGCCCGCGCGATGGGCGAGACGGAACCGTCGAAATACATCGGCGCGACCGCGGGCTTCATGGCCGCGATGACCTTCAACTTCACGCTCAATCGCGCCTGGACGTTCCGGGCGCGGCAGATTCCGGTCGCCGCCGCGTACCCGAAGTACGCGCTGGGCACGCTGGGCGGGCTCGGCGTGAAGACAGCGACGATCTTCGCCACGCCCTCGCTGCACTACCTGGCGGGCAACTTCATCGGCATCGTGCTGGGCACGATCTTCAACTTCATGGCGAGCCAGTTCTGGGCGTTTGCCCGGCGCTCCCCGGGGTGAGCTCCTTCTCGAAGCAGACGCTCAGCGGATTGTCGACGTAGATCCCGAAGTTGGGGATGCGCCGGTAGCCCGCGCGCTCGTAGAGGGCGATCGCCTCCGGCTGCCGCGTCCCTGTCTCGAGCCGGGCGACCCGATACCCCATCCCCGCGGCCCGGCGTTCCAGTTCCGCCAGGATGAGCTTCGACAGGCCGCGGCCGCGCTGCTCCGGCACCACGTACAGGCGCTTGATCTCCGCGGCGAGCTCGTCCATCGGACGGAACGCGCCGCAGGCAATCGGGCGCCCGTCGATGAAGCCGACGAGGAACTCGCTCCGCGGGACGGAGGCATCCTGGGGGTTGAAGTTCCCGGAGCCGTCGTCCTGGAAGTCGTAGCGCTCGGCCAGTTCCCGGGACAGCGCGCCGATGAGGCCTGCGGCCTCGGGCGAGCTCGGCTCGGCGGAGCGAACGTCCATCAGGACCTCGCGACGGCCTTCTCCTGCATGCGGCAGAGGGCCACGGCGTCGCGCGCGAGGTCGCCGGACAGGATCGGCGAGGGCCGCCCCGACTGCAGCGAGCGCACGATCTCCTCGATCTCCAGCACGAAGGCCCGGATGGGATCGCCGTCCCCGACCTCGGGCCGCGAGACGCCGCCCTTGTCGTCGTAGACCGTGAGGGGCAGGAGCAGCTTCCCCTCCCCGCCGATCACGGCGAACTCATACTGCAGCGTCGCCCGCTCGAGGTGGATCTCGAAGCCGTGCGTGAAGGCCCGACCCTGCTGGTTGATCACGCCGCTCGCCGCCCCCACCACGAGGGAGCGGTCGGGGAACCCGAACATCGTGTTGCAGTACTCGACGACTTTTCCCCGCCGGCGTCCCTGGCTCGTCACCGAGGTCGGCATCCCGAAGAGCAGGCGGATGAAGTGCGCGTCGTGCACGTGCAGGTCCACCAGCGGACCGCCGACGCGATCCGGGTCGTAGAAGTCGGCGAGCCACGACGGGTCGGAGATGATCCGCTTGAACCATCCGCCCAGGAGCTTGCCGCTGGCGCCGCCGGCGATGATCCGGCGCGCCTCGGCGTACTCGGGGACGAAGGGCAGCACGTGGCCCGCGAAGAGCTGCTTGCCCGCCTTCCGGGCGGCGTCGACCATGCGGGCGCAGTCATCCTCGGTCAGCGCCAGGGGCTTCTCGCAGAAGACGTGCTTCCCGGCCGCGAAACACTGGAGGGTCGCCTCGAGATGCAGATTCGGCGGCAGGCAGAGGTCGATCAGCTCGATGGACGGGTCCGCGAGCATCGCCTCGAGGGTCTCGAACGCCTTCACGCCCTTGAGGTCGACCTGCTCGCCGGGCGGGCCGAAGTTACCCTTGATGTTCCGCCAGTCGCCCGCGCGCCGCTTCGCGTCCCGCGACGAGATGCCGGCCACGCGGACCCCGGGGACCTGCTTGTAGGCGAGCCAATGGATCCATCCCATGAACCCGATGCCCGCGACGCCGACGTTGATCATGGCCGCCTCCCTGGATGCTGGTCCAAGCCAGGAGGATACGGATTGATCCGGCCCCGCCAAAGAAAAAAGAGGCGGCGCTCACGCGGCGCGCGCTTCGAGGACCACGAGGGGCGGGATGTGGAAGACCTGCCGCTCCACTCGGACCCGAGGAAAGACCCGCTTCAGGTACTTCTCGAGATGGGCGGAGCTCTGGTACGCGAGGAAGACGCCGCCCCCCGTGAGGACCTCCCGGATGTCCCCCAGCAGCCGCATCGTGGCGTCCTCGGAGTAGTAGGAGAACGGGATGCCCGAGAGCACGACGTCCGCGCGGGACTGCCCGGAGCGATGGAGGAAGTCTTTCAGGTAGACTGCGCTCCCGCAGACGACGCGCAGCCGGGGTTCGCGGATCCTCCCGAGAACGTCGGCGAACTCGGGATTGGTCTCGATGAGAAGAAGCTTGGAGTTCGGAGAGAGCTGCTCCAGAAGCTCCCGGCTGAAGCAGCCTGTTCCGGGGCCGAGCTCGACGACGACGCGGCGCTCGCGAAGATTGAGCCGACTGCAAATCCGGCGGACCAGATACGGCGAGGTGGATTTCAGCGCGGCAACGCGGGGGTCCCGGAAGAACTGACGGAACAGGAAGAGGCCCGGTTCCGGAGCGCTCCCGGACGGGCCGTCGGGGTCCGTTCCCTCCATGCCCCTCTAGAGCCCCGTCTCCGGCAGGCGTTCTTCCGTTGCGACTCTAGGTGAAGTCGTCCAGGCTCAGTTCTTCGTCGATCCCCCGCTTCTCTGCGCCGGGGTCGACCACAAAGCAGGAATCCTGTTTCAGGCCCTTCTTCAGCTTGAGCCGCATCCGGGTGCCGCACGCGGGGCACTGCAGCTCGTCCGGAGAGCGTGCGGGGTCGACGCGCAGCGACTCTCCGCAGGAGCAGAGGATGAGCTGGACATTGGACGCGGGGCTCGGCGCGGGCGGCGGCGGCGACGCGGACGGGGGAGGAACGGACGGGAGCTGGTTGAGCCGCGACTTGACCACCCGGATGCGTGTCTCCAGCGTCTGCGGGTCCTTGCTCTGCTCCAGCTTCATCCACGTGTCGCAGACCGGGCACTGCACCCGCTTCCCGGCGTGGCGGGGACGGGCGTAGAGGCTCTGCCCGCAGGGGCACGGGAGCTCGAAGACGCCGGTGGGGAGCTTGAAGCCGCGGGGCGCGTTGGGAGCGTGCGGGAACGGCATCGGAACGGCCAGCTTGCTCCGGGGGTCGATTCCCCAGACCGGCACGTAGTTCGAGCGGCAGGCGCCACAGGGGATAGGATGACCGAAGGACGCGTACGCGACCTTGGACTCGTTGCCGCACGTGCAACGCACGTGGATCCCGCCCGCCTTCGCACCACGCGACATCGCAGGCCCCCCGGTGAAGTGTCACCGGATTATAGCACGTCCCGCCCTGCTCGGTGGCCAAGGACGCGGGAGTCCTGCCCGGCGGCCCTAGTCCAACTGAGGCTCGATCGGCAGCGGCGGGGGCTCGGGTTCCGGGTTGCCGGGCGGATGGGGGGACGGTTCCGGTTCGGAGGGCTCCGGCGGATCATGCGGGGCAGGCTTTCCCGGCAGAACGGGGTCGTCGAAGATGTTCATGAGCACCTCCAGAACAGCGATCCCGATGCCGACAACGCCGTTACGGGCGGCCGGTGGAAGGAGGTAGACTAGAGAAGATGTCTTTCCTATTGGAGTCCCTGACGAGGAAGCTGGAAGGCCCCCTGCCCGGCCGGGGCGCCCATCAGCTTCTCGCCCCGATCGGGCGCGAACTGCCGGATCCCTCCGCGCTCCCGCCCGGATCCTACACGCCGAGTTCGGTCCTGGTGCTGCTGTATCCGGGTCCGCAGGGACGTCCCCACTTCCCGCTCGTTCAGCGCGTGGCCTCTCCGGGCGTCCACGGCGGCCAGGTCGCCCTGCCGGGAGGCAGGATCGAGGTCGACGAGAGCGAGGCGAGCGCCGCCTTGCGGGAATGCCGGGAGGAGATCGGCCTGGCCGAAGAGCCGCGCCTGATCGGGAAGTTGAGCCCGCTGTTCATTCCGGTCAGCGGCTATCTGGTTCATCCCTTCGTGGCCGTCGTGGAACGGAGCGACCCGCGCTTCACGCCGCAGCCCGCGGAAGTGGAAGCGGTGATCCCCGCGAGCCTGGATCGCTTGCTGGACGCGTCGTGCCTGACGTCGGACACGGTCCCCGTCCGGGGAACCCGGATGACGGTTCCCTGCTTCCGACTCTCGGACAAGACGGTCTGGGGGGCGACCGCGATGATTCTCAACGAACTCCGGGTCGTCCTTCAGAGGACGGTTCCAGGAACACGACCCGAATAAGAGCGAGCGAAAGCGGCGCTAGGCCTTCCACTGAAACCGGCGGAGCGAGATTCTCCCTTTGGAGTCGAAGACCACCTTCTCGCGCTCCAGGAGCACGCGCTGACGGATCTCGCCGTGGGACTCGACCCGCGCGCTGATTTCGCCCTTCGCGTTCACGACGCGGTGCCACGGCAGCGTGATGGTGTCCGGCGTCGCCGCCAGGGCATACCCGACTTGCCGGGCCTGTCCCGGAAGTCCCGCCAGCCGCGCGATCTGCCCGTAGGTGGCCACGCGACCACGGGGAACCCTCTTCACCTGCGCGTAGATCCGTTGGTAGCTGCCGGTGCCCACGCCTATCCTTCGACGATCACCTTGAAGCCGCCATAGAGGAAGCGCTTCATGTCGAAGGGCATCTTGGGCGGCAGCTTCGCCATCGCGGGGTCCTTCATGATCTTGGCGTTCACGGCGTCGCGATGGGCCTTCGACGTGTAGATGATGAAGGAGAACATGACCGTCTCGCCCGGCTTTGTCCGGATCCCCTTGAGGAATCCGGGGCCGCAGCCCGCTTTCGTTTTGAGGTCGTCGCCGACGCACTCGAAATACTGGAGCGCCCCGCACTTCATCCAGATCTTCCGGCCCCACGTCGCCATGCGCTTGTAGGCCGCCACGTTCTTCCGGGGCACCGCAATCGCGAAGCCGTCCACGTACTTGGCCATGCTCCCTCCGCTCGAATCAGCGGACAGTGTGCCAGGGCCGGCCCGCAACAGGAAAGGAAATAGGTCACTTCCCCGTCTTCAGGGCGTCCAGCTCCGACCGGGCGCTGCGGTACTCCAGGTAATTTCGCTGGCCGGTCTCGAGGCACTTCTTGAAGTAGTCCTCGGCGACCGCGCGGTCCCCGGCGACCAATTGCCTGGTGCCCGCGTAGAAGTAGGCCTCGCACTTCTTCTGGCGCGTGTCCGCCGACGACTCCCCCAGGAAGTCCTTCTCGGACACCTCTCCGTCGAGGTAGGCCAGGATGCGGCCCCGCCACTCCTGCCCCTTCTTGTCGCGGCGTTGTCCGCGATACTCGCCAAGGGCCGTCTTCGCCTCCGCCGCTTCGCCCAGCCTCGAACGCACGAGATAGATCCGCATCTGGGCGTAGTCCGTCATCGACTCGTCCTTCCCCAGCGACTGGCGGAAGTCCTCGAGCGACTCCTTCCAGGCGCGCGTGTCGCAGCGCATCAGACCGCGGGTGAAATGGCTCCAGCCGTCGTTCGGGCTGAGCTCGACCGCGCGGTTGCAGTCGGCCAGCGCGCGCTCCGGCTCGCCCCGGGCCAGCCAGGTCGCGGCCCGCGCGGAAAAGGCCTGCGCGTAGGTCGGCACCAGCTCGATCGCCTTGGAGAGCGCGGCGAAGGCATCCTCGGGCTTCTCCTTGCAGAGCAGCGCGTAGCCGCGGCAGTAGTAGACGTAGGCGTTCCGGGGCTGAATCTTCAGCAGGTCCTCGCCGTCGGCGATCGAACCGTCGTAGTCCCCGCTGCCGATGCGGCTCCAGCATCGGTTGCTCCGCGCGAGCGTCAGGGTCGGGTCGAGCTCCAGCGCGCGGGTGTAGTCCTTCACCGCGCCGTCGTCGTCGTGGAGGCTCCGCCGGGCCCAGCCGCGGTTGTTGTAGGCCATCGCGAAGTTCGGCTCGATCTTCAGGGCCTGGGTGCAGTCCTCGACGCCGCCCTCGGCGTCGCCGTTGCTGGTCCGCGCCCAGGCGCGGATGTTGTACGCGAGGGCAATCCGGGGGTCGAGGTCCAGCGCCCGCGTGCAGTCGTCGATTGCCGCCTCCGCCTGCCGCTTGTTCATGTTGGCCCAGCCCCGCGTGACGAAGGGGCCGGCCCAGCGGGGGTTCAGCTCGATCGCGCGCTGGCAGTCGGTGATGGCGCCGTCGTTGTCGCCCTTGTTCACCTTGGCGAGCCCGCGGTTGCCCCACGCGAAGGCGTTCCGCTCGTCCAGCTCGATGGCCTTCGTGGAATCTTCGAGGGCGCCGTCCCAGTCCCCCAGTCCCAGGCGCGCGGCGCCGCGGTTGCCCTGCGCGGCGGGCAGCTTGGGGTCGAGCTCCAGCGCCTTCGTGAATTCCCGGATCGCCGTCTGGGGGTCGCCCTTCTTGAGTTTCGAATAGCCGCGAACGTGGTAGGCCTGCGCCAGCTTCGGGTTGATCTCGAGCGCCGCGGCGGCGTCCTCGAGGGCGCCCTCGAAGTCGTTCTTGGCGTTCCGGCAGAGGCCGCGGTTGCTGTAGGAGACCGCGTCCTTGGGGTCGAGCTCGATCGCCTTCGTGAAGTCCTCGATGGCGGGATCGAATTGCCACATCGTCATCCGCGCGGTGCCGAGGGCGCGGCGGGCCTCGGCGAGTTTGGGCTCGAGGTCGACGGCCTGCGTGAGGTCCTCGATGGCTTGTGGGACGTTTCGCAGGAGGGTCAGGATCTCGGCACGGAGGAGGTAGGACCGGGCCTGATTCGGCTTGAGCTCGATGGCCCGGTTGAAATCCTGCCAGGCGCGATCGAGATCCCCCTGCGCCTTCAGGTTGCTGCCGCGCGCAAGGTAGGCGTCTGCCAGCTTGGGCGCCAGTTCGATGGCCTTCTCGTAGTCCTTCGCCGCCGCGTCGAAGAGGCGCTGCTCGTGCTTCTCGCGCCCCGACTTCAGGAACTCCTGCGCCGACTCGACCGCCAGCGTCTCGCGGATCGCCTTGAGGACGATCTTGCTCTGTTCGGCGACGTCGGGATCCGCATCCGTGGCCGCCTTCTCGAGCGCCGGAAGGGCCGCCTTGCCGCGCTTCCGGAGCTGCTCCCGCGCCTGGACCCGCGTGTCGATGTCGGCCGAGCGGAGCTCCTCGACGAGCTGCTCGACGCTCTTGTCCTGCAGGAGGAGAATCAGAGAGAGGAGCAGGATCATGAATTGATTGTACGACGGATTACTTCTTTTCGGGCTTGGACTCGGACTCCAGCGCCTTCAATTCGATAGTGGCCGTGTCGTAGGGCACCGAGCCCGACTTTGCCTTCTGCAAGTACTCTTTGAAGCGGAGTCGGGCGCCGTCCTTGTCTCCCTCCACCAGACGGCGCGAGGCGATGGCGAACAAGGCCTCGGATTCCTGGGAGGAGGCCAGTTGTGGATCCTTGTCCTTGGCGGCCGCCAGGAGATCCTGCTCGCTCAGGCGGCGGGCATGGTAGCGCAGGATCTTGCCCTCCCAATCGTCTTCCTTCCGAGCGGCCACATAATCCGCGAGTTCCTTCGTCGCCGCCTCACTTTCGCCGAGGCGGGCCCGTGCCAGACTGATCCAGGGCAGGCAAATGTCCTGGAAGGCCGGATTGAGTTCCGCCGCTTTTCGGAGATCCTTCAGGGCGTCCTTCCACGCTCGAAGACCGTAGCGGAGACATCCTCGATAGTAAAAGCCCCGTGGGGAGGCAGGATCCAGCTCGATCGCCTTCGTGAGGTCCGCCTCTGCCCCCGTCCAGTCCAGCGTGCTCTTCCTCGCGTTGCCGCGGATGCCGTAGGCATGGGCATCCTGGGGATTCAGCTCGATCACCTTCGTGTAGTCGGTCACGGCCCCGGCGTAGTCCTTCTTGCTCATCTTCGCGTTGCCGCGCATGTTGTGGGCATCGGCGTCCTTGGGATTCCGCTCGATGGCCTTCGTGTAGTCGGCGATGGCCCCGTCGAAGTCGTTCTTGTCCCCCTTCGCGTTGCCGCGGTTGAAGTAGGCATCAGGGTGCCTGGGATTCAGCTCGATGGCCTTCGTGAAGTCGGCGATGGCACCGTCGATATCGTTCTTGTTCGTCTTCGCCGTACCGCGGTTGTTGTACGCGTCGGCATCCTTGGGATTCAGCAGCAGCGCTCTGCTGAAGTCGATAATGGCTCCATCAAAGTCCATCTTGCGCGCCTTCGCGTCGCCTCGGTTACGATAGGCGTCGCTGTACTTGGGATTGAGTTCGATGGCCTTGGTGAAGTCGGCGATGGCCCCGTCGAAGTCCCCCGCTTCCCCCTTCTTGCATCCCCGGTCAACGAGCTCCCGCGCGCTTGGAGACTGAAGCGCAGCGCCGAAGCGAAGAAGGATCAACGTGACCAGAGCCGCATGAAGAATCATCAGGCTTCTCCCGGGGCGAAGCGTCCCCTGTTCAAGCCAAGTGTAACAGTCGGCCGCAGGGCGCGAAAGAAGGAGCGGCGGATAGTCCTTTCGACGTGGGCTCGAGGAACACCACTAGGGCGAACTAGGGAAACGAGCGACAATCCACGTCCTTGGCCATGCTCCCTCCGCTCGAATCAGCGGACAGTGGGCCAAGGCCGGCCCGCAACCGGAAATGAAAAAGGCGCGGGTTCAAGGGCTAGCCGTTACGTCGACGGCATCCCGGGCCTCCTCCTCCGGCGGATCGCCAGGAGGATGAGCGGAGCGAGCGCCGCCGCCGCGGCGAGCGTGAATCCCAGGCCGAGGAATCTCGGACGATAGAAGAACCGCACCTGGTGCTTCCCCGCGGGAAGCTGCACCGCCTGGATCAGATGATCCGCCCGGAGCAGATCGCCGGGCGCGCCATCCACCTGCACGGTCCAGCCCGGATACCACGCCTCCGTCAGGACGAGCAGCGCCGCAACCGGGCATTCCACCTGGAGGGCATAGGAACCGGATTCCATCGAGACCAGCTGGACGGCCCCCCCGACCTCTTCCGGGCCCGCCAACGGCGTCTCCCGCGACGACTCGAGGACAACCACGCGACGCGCATCAAAGGACGGCTCCGACAGGAACTTCAGACGCTCCCCGGAGGACTCGATGACGACCGATCGGCCCACGAGAAAGGCCCGGGGGAGAGCCTTCGGGTTGTCATAGACGACCCCCGACGGCAAGGCGCCCAGCGCCGTCCAGCCCGGAGGCTCCTGCCGGGGACCGGGGACGATCCAGACCCGCGCTCCCATCAAATCGAACAGCGGACCCGGTCGAGCCCGAACCATGGCCGCCATGACGTGCGACGCCGGCAGCCCGCGGGCCACGTTCATCAGCTCCGTGTAGCGCCGCAGCATCATCGCGTCATACCCGCCCAGGTGATCGATGCCCGCCAGCTGGGACATCCCGATCGCGGGCGTTTGCTCCGGGCTCACCGTCACGAGACGGAACGGATACCGCGGATGATTCCGCACCATCGACACGAACTCCGGGGGCCACTCCATGTCCTCCCTGGAGTGGCCGACGAAGTACCGCGAATTGTAGATCCACAGTTCGCCGAGCAGCAGCAGGGCCAGAGCCGCCGCGCTCGGCACCCGGCGGGCCACGAGACCGGCGGCCACCCCGGCCGCGCAGAGCGAGGCCCACACCAGACTCCGCGCCGCCATCGATCGGGATGCGGGCGGCGCGTCTCCTCCGTCCTCCGCCTTGAATTCGACTTTCTCGCGCTCGACCAGGACGGTCCACCATCCCGGGACGGGGCTGTCCTCGGAACCGAGCGAGAGTCGAAGCCCGCTGGCGGCCAGAAGCAGCACCCCGGCGGCTCCCGCGACCCAGAACGTGTGCCGTCGCAGCGTTTCGTCGCCCTTCAGGATCCGATCGAACCCCATCGCTGCCAGCGCCGTCACTGCGACCGCGAACAGGAGCAGGTACCGAGCGGGCGCCCGGAACAGATTCATGCCCGGGACCAGATGGAAACAGGCAGTGAATACCGGCGAATGGCGTCCCAAGGCCAGCAGCACGCCGGCGATCGCGATCCCCACCCAGAGCCGGCGCTGAGGGTGGCGTCCCGCGGCGCCCAGTCCCGCGAGCGCCAGCCCCGCGAGCCCCACGAATCCGGAGGACTCCCAGACCGCTCCGTGGCTCCAGACCGGCGCTTCACGAGCGTCGCCGAAAAACGTCGGCGCCAGGAAGGCAACCAAGTTTATCGGCGCCAGCGAGAAGGTCGTGACGAAGTCGTAGGCGTTGATCGCCGTTCGCTGTGCCTGCCCGGTCAATTCGATCGTGGACAGGATCTGGGGAGCGCACAAGAGCAGTCCAAGCACGAGCCAGGCGGCGGCCCACCCGACCCCGATCACCCGATCCTTCCGCGTCCTCGGTCCGGTAACGACGACGTGAACGAGCCGCGCCAGGAGGATCAACCCGGTATAGAAAACATAGGGCGGCATCCCGGCCAGGACCAGCATCGCGAAGACGACCGAAATCAGAATGCCGCGCTTCATGGTCGCAGCATCCAGAAACCGCTCCACGCGCCACAGCAGCGCTGGGATCCACGCATAGGCCCAGACATGGTTGATATGGCCCAGGTAGAGGTGCGAGACGATGAAGCCGGACAACTGGAACAGGAGCCCTCCCAGGATGGCGCCACCCTCTCCGATCCCGAGCCCGCGCCTCAGCCACGCCCGCGCGAAGATTCCGGCCAGCGCCAGGTGCGCGAACTGGGTCAGCGTCCAGAAGCTGCCGACCGACAGGACGAGCAGCAGCCAGGTCGGCGGATAGAGCACCGCGCCGTGCGCCGCTGCCAGCAAGGGGTGTCCGGCCATCACATGGGGTTCCCACACGGGCAAGCGGCCCTCGGCGAACGCCCTCGCGATCGCCCCGCGCACGTGATAGAGCCCCGCGACGGCGTCCGTCCCGTAGAGCACCTGCCCCGAACCGACCGCCGAATAGACCAGGCTGCCGGGCAGGAGGAGGTACAGCGAGAGGGAGATCCAGCGGAGCCGGGACGGCGTCAGGATGGGGGGGATCGGCGGCGCCATAGGCTTCATCTTAGAGCCGCGCAGATCGACGACGTCAAAAAAAGATTCGCGCGCTTCATTCCTTGACGGCCAGGACCACGGCGCAGGCGCCCGTGGGGTCCTCGGCCTCGTAAGCCTTGCGCAGCAGGCGCGCCAGAAGGGGGACCACCAGGCGGCGCATCGTCTTGCTGAGCATCCAGCGGCCGCAGAGGCGCCGCAGGACGAACGAAGACACGGAACAAGGCAAGTACCGCGCGTAGGCCGCGTACGCCGCGGGGGCCATGTAGGGCTCCCAGACCAGGAGTTTCATCCGGGCCCGGGATAGCCGGAGCCGCCATGCCTCCTCCTCTTCCATCGTGACGTGGTGCCAGAATCGACGGAGCACGCGATTGAGAAGGTTGGAGACCCCGTGCAGTCCCAGGCGACGCAATGCGGGCAAGGGCCCCTGCGATTCCCAACCCGGCGTGGGCACCGTGGTGAGAAGAGTCCCCTGCGGCCGGAGCACCCGGTGGATCTCGCGGAGGGCGAGATCCAGATCGTCGAGGTGTTCGAGAACGCAATTGGAGAACACGCTCGCGAACGCGCCTTCGGAAAAGGGCAACTGCGTCGCGGATGCCGCCATCACCGCGCGATGGGTGGAGTTCCTGGCCGCCCGTCCGACGTCTCGGCGATTGATGTCGATCCCCGCCTCCAGAGGGCCCGGGAACAGGAAGCCGCTCAGGATTCCGTCCCCGCACCCCAGGTCCAGGGTGGGGGCCGCGAGGGGATAGCGCCAGAGTTTGCGGCACTCGATGGCCCGAAGGAGGGCGTGAGAGGCAGGCCACTCCTGGAGGCAGGAGGTCAGGAAGTCTCGCGGAGGCGGGGCGTCCCGCCGCGCGGGCGATTCAAGCGCTGCCATGGGCCGGGTCCGTTTCCTTGAGGGCGGCGGCGTAGAGGGTCATGCCGTTGACCACGAACTGCCGGGTGCGGCGGAACGCGTGTTCCCTCAGCAGGATGCCCAGCCGCCGCTTGGTGAAGTGGTGGATGTGCCCGCAGCGGTACTTGTGATAGACGCTGCCCAGGAGGAACCCTTGGATCACGCAATGGATATTGAACAGGATGAAGAAGGGGCTCAAGAAGAAGTCATAGGGCACCGTGATCAGAAAGACGCCGCCGGGCTTCAGGATCCTCCGGACCTCGGCCACCGTTTCGTGCAGCGCGAGGAGGTGCTCCAGGGTCTCGGACATGACGACGATGTCGAAGGAGGCGTCCGGCAGGCCCGTCCGGGCGAGGTCGGCGCAGACCTGGAACTCCTGGACCCGCCGATGGCGTTGGGCCCAGGCCAGCATCTTTTCATTGATGTCCACGCCGGTCACCGGCAGCGCCCCGGTATTCCACCAGCAGTTGCCGCAGCCCAGATCCGCGATTCGCATTCCCGGACGATAATGCTCGTCCACGAACTTCGTCAGCTGGATGAATCGCGAACGATGAAACCAGGAGCGGAACCGTCCGACCTTGCCGGCATCGGTATGGTCGTCGTAGTAGGACTCGTCCATGGCCCGATACTCGATCTCGGCCAGCCGCGCGTTGGAGAAGGAGACGATGCGGATCAGGAGCCCGTTGGCCAGCGAGAGGGCGATCAGGACGCCGATCGCCGCCGGCGCCAAGGGGGCCCCCAGCCTGAGGAAGATCCAAAGGAGGCCGGAGGCGGTGGCGGCCACCGCGACGTACAGGAGAAGCTGCAGGGGGGGAGCGACGCGCCAACGAAGCTCCCGATTGGCGAGCACGACGGAGTAGTAGAGGAAATGAAAAATCTGGTTGGCCATGGTCCCGAGGAAGATCGCCGCCAGGGGATTCCAGCCTTTCCCAAAATGGACCGCGCCGGCGAGTCCAAGGTTCACGCAGGCTCCCAGGATGCCCCCGAGCAGGGCCACGAGCAGGAAGGGGTGCGTCAGCCGGCGCGCCTCGGACGGCTCGGAAGGTCCGGCGCTATCGGCGGACATGACGAGTCGGGGCGCAGCGCCGGGGCGAAATCTGCAGTGTGCTCACGAGGACGCAAGGATTGTACGACGGGGCGGCGGGATCGTCAAACCGCCCGGCCTCTTAGAGGCCGGAACCGGCCGTCGCTGTCCCTTGGGGGAACCCGCCGCAGCCCCTTCCCGCCTTCGAGTCCTGGATCGAGGCGGCCTAACGCGGCCAAGCCCTCGGCGGTCTTGATAATCAATACGCGAATGCACTTCTCTCCCGGATTGACGACGTAGTCCTGACGCCAGAGGCCGTGGCAGTCGTCAACGCCCGCGGCGGTGTCCTCCTGATGGGCTGCCTCAGCGCTTGGCGCACGGACTCAGCATAAGGTTGGCTGAAGCTGGAAGCCCCGTCTTCGTGATCAGCAATGACGGTGAAGAGAGCCATGCCCCATTGGACCGTTTCCAGGGCGTAAATGCAAAAGACCCCGGTGACTTGCGTCACCGGGGTCTTTTCAAGGTTCTAGTAGCGGGGGCGCGCACCGCCCCACCCCGATCAAGTCTATCAAGTTCGGTCCTTCGGACCTAGAACCGTTCCAGACGGCCGACAAATCTCGTTCTTAAGCTTTCTGATTCCCTGCCCTGAGGCGGCAGGGCTGCTCTTTGACAATCGGTTGCTCGAAAGGATCTATGACCGGCGAGGCCGGACCGTTCGGCCTCGTCCCCGAAGTACTCTAACCGTCGCCTCGTGCTTCAGCAGTACTCAAGAAGCACTACGAACCGTCGCCAGCTCGCGCCCTCTGAGGCGCGACGAAAGACAGCTCGGAGCCCCTCGCCCCTTCTCTCGCGGCCCCTCGGGACCGTCGGCGAGGGGCTCCCTGCTCCTGTCTAGAGTCGCGCCGTGTACAATTCCCATGGAATGATTCATCCAGAGCGGAAGCATATAGGCTGGTGGCCGCACCACCTGGGGATTTGGAGTGTCTTTCTCTTCCCGCTCTGGTGGATCTACCGCGTCCTGCTTATCCCAACCCTACTTCTGAGTCGCTTCTTGGTCTGGGTAACCCCCGGACGCCACTGGCGCGATTGGATTGACGAATGCGTGCTGCTCGGGGGAGCAATCCTCCCCTGGGACGTACCCGCCCTGAAGAACGAGGGCATTTGTGCGGTCGTAAACCTATGTGCTGAATTTTCGGACCCCATTGAGGCCCTTGAACGCCAAGGCATCACTCACTTGGATCTACCTACCTTCGATAGGCATGCGCCTGACCCGGTTGCACTGAAAAAGGGCATAGACTTCTTGCTCGATAATGCCAAACTTGGGGCCAAGACCTACGTTCACTGTGCCTCTGGAGCTGGACGAAGTGCAACGCTGGTTACTTGCTACCTGATCGAGAAGGGGATCCAAGACGTGGAAGCCACGAAACTTCTGAGACATAAGCGCCCAGCAGTCGGTTTGACGAAGAAGCAGGAACTCGCCGTACTGGAATACCAGCGAGGCAAGCCCACAGCCCATTAGCCACTTCCTCGTCCCTCTCTCGGAGCCCCTCGGGGCCGCCGGCGAGGGGCTCGACTGTTCCTCGACTCTAGATGTTGTAAGATCTCGTCATGTGGTCTCCAAGGGAGCTGAGCCTGGAACTAGTTAGGGATAAAGATGCAGTTCCCTGATCCATGCAAAGCGACCTGTCTAGGTTGCAACACTGTTGTCGAAGCTCGGCGTAAGTCCCTGCTTCGCTTGGAAGCAGTCTGTTCAAGTTGCGGAGCCTCATTGAGGGACGTCGGGCTCCACATGCGAAAGATGATTGATGACTTTGGAACACTCATGGCAACAGCAGAGCTGTGCGTTGCGCTAAAAGAGGACGTCGGCATCGACATTCCTGACGGCGATCTTGAGGGTGTCGTGACACTTCGAGATATCGCTCGGGTACTCGCGAGGGGCTTGCCTCCTGGTGCTGACAATGAAGCACATTCGTTGGAACTTGTTCTTAAGGCGGCTCGAACGATTCCCTACTGCAAACCTGGTGAAATCCCACTGGACCTTCCAATTTATGAGGCGATCTGCCCCGACAAGTATTTCCTTGAGCGCGAACCTTAGACAGGCGGACCAAAGTCTGACCACGCTGCCCCCTAATTCCAGCTAGAAATATTTTGGCACTCCCATCCAGCAATGCCTAAAGGGCATTGCACCCAAATGCTTCCTGAGGAATAGGAGGCATCGAAGCCTGGGCGATACGACGCTGGAGGAGAGAACTTGCGCCGTCGCCCAATGAATCCGGTTCCGAAAGCGCGCAGGCACCAGCGGATGGCTCCAGGGATGCCGCCCGTCCGCCGCCTTCGCCGCCCCACGCCAGACGGGACTCGCGCCGAACGTGACCTAACGGTCCGGGGTCGGTACGGGTCGACCGCGGTGTGGGGTCGGGAACCGTGTAGCCAGGCATCCCATTCACGTAGTCCCCCGTGGTCGGCGCCGATGGACCTGCCCGGTCCTTCGGCCCAGGTCGGGCAATAGCCCGCACACGGGAGACGAACGACATAGATCCGCTCGGGCGCAAAGCAGGAGACAAGGTGGTCCGGGGCGGTCGTCGGCCGCATCCCGGCTCCTGCTCCGAGTCCCATGGCAACTCCGGGCTCGGCAACAAGGCGGGGCCGCGCGTGGCTCCGGGGGGTTCCAGGCGTGCAGGAAACGGCGCGCAGCGCTGTTTCCTGCACGGGGTTACGCGGTGCTTCCTCAAATAGCACCGTCTTTTCACGGGTTTCGCCGCTTCGGCACGGAATCCAGCTCTGAACATCTGCAAGATTCGCGCGATTCTGAAGGAGCCACCCCAATGGGCAAGCGGAGAAAGTCTGTCCTAAGACAGGAGTGTCGGTCGCTTCGACCTTAGCAGACTGAGGGCCGTTTCAAGTCAGGTATCCCGGGCTAGCCCAAAAACTTCTTCAGCCAGTCTTCGGTGGGCTTCTCCAGACCAAGCTGGAGGGATTTGTTGAGCTTTGGGGCGATGTACTCCCGCGTCGCTTTCGCGGGTGCTTGCTTCGGATATGAGAGGGCAAAATGCGTCAATGCGAGAACGGTTCTGACAGCAGCGCTTCGGACATGGATTCTGGTGTCTTCACAAGACCCCAGAAGTACCTCAAGGAGCTGATTCTGATCCCCGTAGAAACGCGTCTTCATTAGGAGAACACATACGTTCGCAACTTGGTGCTTACTCAATTCATTCTGCTCGAGACACTTGAGAAGTAATTCATAGCCCTGCTTCCGTTGTCCAATGACTTTCTCTTCGATTTCGGGTGTTAGCTCGCGGCGATGAAGAATGCGGAGCAGTGACTCCTTAGCTGGTAGCTTTTTCGGCATCTAGGAATTGCCTGAACTCACGGCCATCCAGCAATTTTAGGGAATGACCATGGGTGTCTCCAAGATGAAAGACGAACTGCACGCCAAGCTCTGGCAGGCCCAGCAGCGCTGGTTCTCGCTCAAGGACCAGGGCTACACGAAACATGATCTCAAGGTCCAAGGCATCCGGGAGCGCGGCGACATGTTCTACGCCACCCGGGGCATCCTCTTCACGGGCGCCACCCGCCTGGCCTACGAGCAGGAGCTCAAGCGCTTCCTGGACTACGCCTACGCCGTCCGCGGAAAATCGGACAATGCCCAGATCGACAAGAAGGACTTCCGGGCCTATATGGAGGCCCGGATGGCCGAAGGCGGGGCCAAGGCCGAGATGAACAAGATCCGGGCCGCCTGCGTGAAGTTCGGCGCGCTCTACGGCAAATGGGAGTCCTTCCACGCCCTCTCCAAGAAGTTGGGCGAGAAGATCCGCGAGCTCTCCCGCTCGGGGCAGCTCCGCGGCCCCGCCCGGCCGCACGTCACCCCCGAGGTCCGCCTGGCGGTCCTGGAGCGTCTGAGGGCCCTGGACGCCAAGGCCGAGGCCAGGACCGGCCTGCCCCGGGGCTACGCCCTGGCCCTCGAGCTCCAGAAGGAGGCGAGCCTGCGCTCGATCGAGGCCACGGACCGCTTCGGCCGGCAGTCCTTGGCCGGGCTGGAAGGGGACAAGGGCAGGATCTCGATCCTCGGGAAAGGCGGAAGGGTCCGAACGGCGCTCATCTCGGCTGACCTCTACCGGCGCCTGGAGGCCCACTTCGCCCGCTCCCAGGCGGCGGCGCTGGCGCCCCGCCGGGCCTACCAAGTCGCGCTGCGCCGGGCGGTTCTCGCGGTGGGCGGGACGTCGACGGGAAGCCACGCGCAGAGGCGCACCTCGGCGGTCGAGGTGAAGAACGCCAAGTTTGGGGACCATTTGAAGGATGGCAAGACGACGAAAGACGCCAGACAGCTCGCCGTTCAGGACACCGTCGAGCATCTCGGCCATTCTCGGCATCGGAAGGATCTCGCTGCTGCTTATCTTCGGCGCTGAAGAAGAGGAATCAACGCGGGCTGCCATCACTTGGCATGAGACCCGATCGCCTCTCCGGATTTCTTCTATCTACGGCAAATCGTTATAGGATTGCCTTGTTTGCCTCAACCAGGAATACGATATTCGCGCCCGCTAGATGGAGTGCGAGGGCTGCCAAGTGATCAGGCACCTGCGTAGCATGCCTTCCTTGGCCGTGCCCGCTGTTCCTATTCCTGATGGTCGGGACACCCGACTCAAGCGCGGCTCGAAGACCCGAGAGTTGATTGGTCAGATCTGCTGGGATAATCCCATTATTGATCAAGATGTCCAACAGAGGTTTGGCGGTTGCCCCTTTGTCGTAGCTCAGGTTACGAAGGTCGCAGATGGTCTTCATCGTACTTTCGAATGCCTTTAGCGCTTCGTTTATGGCTTCTTTGCTGTTCCCCTTCCTGTAATGCTCGTGGGCCTTCATGAACTCATTGGATGCGCCCTCAAAGCCTTCCTCGTGAAGAAGGGCAATGGCCGCCGTGACAACCTCAGCATGAACATATTGAGAGTCCATGCGGATGAGCTCGCCACCCGTGAATTGATAGCCGATGCCGTGCTCGAGGAATCGCTGGTTGAGTTCTGCTATCGCGTCATCAGCATCAACCTTGATGCCACATCGGTTTCTCTGGTATTCGCCTAGCGGCCGTACACAGCGGTCGATGATCTTGAAGGACAGTTCAACGAGATCAAGGAACCCATCAGTACTTGCCTGTTGGAGGAAGGACTCACACTGTTCGAAGGGGTCCATGCGATGGTTTCCCAAGTTGAACTGCCCCAGCTCCCGAGTCATTGTCTTGAGAATGAAAGTCCAGTTGGAATTTGCCTCCTCAGCATATCCACTGCGATCGAATGGGCCGATGGCATCAACCCAAATCATGATGATCTGCCGTCGGAGCTCGATCGGGATGTTGTCGTACCTGAGCGGATCTGCCTTCCCGGCTCGTTCCTGCTTCTT